>Ga0307507_10000441_pt1 | contig 86512 bp, 36 predicted proteins | sample 7_EM_MG_FD_207223 | JGI IMG/M metagenome (GOLD analysis project Ga0307507, IMG submission 207223) | Populus trichocarpa ectomycorrhiza microbial communities from riparian zone in the Pacific Northwest, United States - 7_EM | ecosystem: Host-associated > Plants > Roots > Unclassified | place...
CTGGAGGTAAAAGCAGTAGATATTGGTTGGCTGCAGGCGGAGCAGCAAGTAGTCGATTAGCTGCAGGCAGGGCAGCAGGGGTCTATTGTAATAGCAGTACGGTGCCAGCGACGGTAGTAATAGTGGTTAAGCATAGAGCTTATCTATCGGTCGGTCGGTTAATTGTAGGCATATCGGCACGATTATTTGGTTGGTGGATTGCATGCATATCGGCACGATCATTTGGTTGGTGGATTGTATGCATATTGGCGCGATCAGTATCGTAATAGTAGGCATAGCGGGCTATTAGTTTGTTGATGGTATATAGCAGTACGGTGCTAGCGCAGGGTTGGTTCCGTAGGCAGATCGGCACGGAGTCTTGTTACAGGGTTAGTTCGCAGGCATATTAGCGCGAGATCTTATTGGGTTTATAGGCGTATCGGCATGAGGCTTGTCAGCTCGGGTTCGTATGCATATCGGTATGAGGCTTATTGGGTCGCAGGGCATATCAGTTGCAATAGTTATCGGGTTTATAGCTGCCGCAGATACTAGCAGTTCTTCTTTATGGATTGCCTACGTGACTATGCCGTTCCAACCGCTCCCCCTATATCTCTCTCTTTACCTATCCTTTATAGTACCCTCCACGAGAACTTCCTGTCTGAATCACGCTGGTAGCCACCTCTGTAGCTGCTTTGGGGGCCGCAGGAGTCTCGGAATTCTCTACGCTGAATCTTCCGAAGCTTGTTAAATATTTGTGGAGGAATGGGTGACTGTTGCTGCTGATCAAAGATGCTGTTTATAGATCTGGGCTGCTGTGGAGGCTGCTGCGGAGGCTCTTGTAGAGGCTGCTGTGGAGGCTCTTGTAGAGGTTGATGCGGAGATTACTGCGGAGATTGCTGCGGAGGTTGCTGCGGAGGTTCTTGTCGAGCTTGCTACTGGTGGGTTGGGATATCATTCACAGATCTGGCTTGTTATGCCGGTTGTCTAGTCGCGGTAGGGGTTAGAGGAAACGTCTCGGCGCTTAAGTTGAACGAGGTTGAGAATCTCTGGTGGGACGGAGCTTAAGGCACAGGTTGAGATACGGCAGCCTAAGAAACTTGAGGCTGAGGAACTTAAGGTGTTTAATAGCCTAAGGTTGTCTGTGGTGGTTCTTATAGAGGTTGCTGCGGAGGTTAAAGCGTCTCTAGTGGTGCAGCGATTGGGACAACTGGTGGTACAGCAGTTGGAATAGCTAGTGGAATTGGCGGAGCAGCTAGTGGTTGGGCTGGAGATGCTTGTGTAGCTGGTAGGGGACTATAGAAAGGTGTTGATTGTGGCTATTTGTCGTTGGGATTCCATTAAGAGTTAAACTTCTTTATAGTGCGTATTTGGTGCTTAATCTCTTATAAAGTCCATTTGTGCTCTTCCTTTACGTTAAGGACCTGCTCCTGAATGTTGTCTCTAATAATGCCCCCATCTATAGGGACAAATACTCCATTCTCCTAAAGGAAGTCTCGAAAATCCTAAACAATATTAATATTGCCAAGTGCCTAGGTGTCAGCGGTCCATCCTATAAAATCCTCCCTGAAATATTCCCACAGTTATACATCGGCGTAGTGTCTACTTTGGTAGAAGAGAATATGGTGTAGGAGGAAGCCATTAACTTGTTTTGCCATACAGGTTGTTATATCAAAAACGGGAAATTCGCCCCAATCTTCATCGATAAGTTTCGCGTACGCAGCTACCCCTGGTGGTAAGGAATCTCTCCAGTTATTTAGAGTAATCGTAGCCATGTTTTCGGAGGAAGGGAAGTGTTATTAGGTTGTAGGAGAGGAGGTATTATTAGTGTAGGGATTATTGATTGTTGTTTGGTACGCGTTTGGACGTGTATTTGCGATTATAGGGCTTAGGACTAGTTCTGGCCTTAAATCGCGAAGACTCGTAAAGCGTGTTATTCTGCGTGATGGACGCAAGAATTTGTAATCTTAGAAAGGCTTAGGACTAGTTCTGGCCTTTTAGATCCTTAGATTCGTGAAAGAGTTCTATTTAAGGTTTAGGACTAGTTCTGACCTTAAAAGACAGCTTCCTCTAGCATGAGTAGCACTGGTATAGTGGCTCGTCTCTTCTTGGTGGAATACCTAGCTGCTCTATAGTATAACAGTGAAGTTAACCACTAATCAGTGTTGGTTACACAAGGTGATATCACGTAGCTACGGTTCGTAGATAGTATAATAGTTGTTCTTCTTCTTTTTAAAAGCAAAGGATTATAAGGATCGCAGTGCCTAAGTAGGGGGCTGATTAGTCACCATAAGGATAACTAATCAAAGACACGACGACGACACGTAACCACGTAACTGCTGTCCTTATATTCCGACAATTTTAGTAACAACTAGTTTCCAGATATTGATTTAAGGCATTATTGGCGTAGAAGCTATACTGTCTAGGTTTAGAAATAGGTCTAGTATAGTCTATCTATTTAATTAGGATGTAGCTAGATTTAAATATTAGTAATATACTAAAAGAGCTATAATACTTATAATGTAAAGCACTTATATAGAGGTTGGACTTCTAGCTTTAGCATCTATAAGCTAGAGTTTATAGCATTACTAATTGCGGTAGCTAACTCTTCTTTATTCCTAATAGGGCCGAAGCTATTCTATAAAAACTTAGTATTAAAGTCAACAGAATAAAACACGCTATTAGATATAGTGGCTTTTAATACAATCTTATTCCAAGATAAACTGTCTAGCGTTTAATTAGTGGACCTATAAAACTTATTTTTTATAATAGCTTAGAAACAAAACTAAGTAATAGCAGTATTAAAACTGCGAGATATATATACGGTACACGCTAATAGGGTTACGTTACTCTTAATATAGTATAGTAAGATCCCGGTATAAGGGTTAGCTTTAGGTATTTCTAGTTTTACTTAATAATGCTTCTTATAACCTTTCTAGTTTTTATTTAGGCGTAGAGAAATTAAGTCTAAGTTATTTTCTAAGTCTGTTAATAGAGTTGGCTTTTTTTAACTTAGTGGTTCCAATTTTACTCTTAATTTATTTAACTTTATCCTTATAATAAGTGCCAAGTAGCTTCTCCCTGTAAATATTTAATTGGGACACTGCTTAAAGGCGTTAATTTTAGCAAGTATAATTACTTTTATATTACTACAGATCTTAGTTTAGCGGTATTATTTAGCCTTAAAATATCTATGTTTTTTAAGTATTTTTTAAAGGTGGGCCTTAGCCGCACATAGCCTAGATATGTTAATTACTAAACCCTAACAGACTATTACGTCTAATGGCTAGATAGTAGCTAAGGCGTACCAGACGGGATACAGGTATAAGAGTTTATTATTAGCAATAGGCTATACTTTGGGACCTATAATAGCGGGTTAGTATAAATAGTAAAAGAATAGACTAGCCTGGCTTTAATGGCTTATATAGTTTAACTTACTAAGCTTACTTTTTTAAAAAGCTATTATAAAGAGTCTCCTTTTAATAATATCCGGTATAAGAAAATGTTTATACTAGGATAAAAAAAGTTAAGATGGTGAACTTGTAATAGAAGATATAAGGTAAAAAAGGTCTGTTAACCATATAGGTAAATAACCAATAACTAAGAAGGTGAATTAATTTAAGAATTAAACTAAAATAAAATTAATGGTTATTGCGCGCAATATTAGCAATATTAGACTAGGTATAATAGATTAAATAAAAATAATAAATATATTGTATATATTTGCGTGGATCTAGTAATATACCCTAGATTAGGGATTCTAGAAAAGTAAAATCTATTAGTGCTAGGTATAGCTAGGATATAAAAAGGTAATAAGTTAAGCCTACAATTATTATAGATATAAGATGCCTTAAGTATACAACGCAGTATATTAGTATTTGCAATATTATAAAATATATTAATATAATAGTTTAGTGGTATGCCTTAGGTTAGGGATTAAGGGAACTAGAACTTAGGTAGTACTACTAAGAGGTAGGAACTAAGGTTGTAATATTGCGACTATTGCATATATAGTATGTCTTGGATATGTAATACAGCACACTAATATTTACAATATTGTAAATCGTACCAACATATAGGTCTGGTGCTATGCCCTAAAGCTAGGTGGTACTGCTAAGAGGTGGGAACTAAGGTTGTAATATTGCGACTATTGCATATATAGTATGCGTTAGGTATGCAATATAGCACGCTAATATTTACAATTTTGCAAATCTTACTAATGTATGGGTCTGGTGCTATGCCCTAGAGCTAGGTAGTACTACTAAGAGCGGGAACTAAGGTTGTAAAGAGGCGATATTATGACTATTGCATATATAGCATGCCCTAAGTATGCGAATTAGTGTGTAGATATTTGTAATATTATAAACTATATATCCATCTATTTATTACCTACTCTCTACATTAGAATAAATTTCCCCTTGCCTTAACTATATACTAGCCCTTAACCTATTTTAAGGTAAATGTTGTAATAGTACGTATGCTAGTAAGGAGTTATAGATATTTTCCGCTAATTGGTTATTATAGATAAATAAAAGGCTAGGGTATATAGCTACCCTAGCTAAGCGCACTAAGCGTCTCTATGTTAAAAAGGTGTTACTAAAGAACGGAGATAGAACTATAAAGCCAGCTCTAAATCCGCAAAAGAAGAAGGCGGTAGATAGTTACTAAAAGGAGATTAGAGGGTTTCTAATTAAGTAAGAGAAGAATAGTTTAGCTACTTCTTAAGAAGCCTTCGCTAACCCATTCTATTCTATTAACCGCTAGAAATGCCGCTATATATAGTCTAGAGAGAACTAAGTTGAATGAAAATAGCGCTATAGAAATGGCTATTACAGAAACTAGAAAACCATAAAAGGGGGACCTCTTTAATATTATAAGTTAGACAATTAGTTACATAAAGGAGAAGTGAGATGCTTTATAGACTGCGTTAGCTATTAATTGCCAGAATATTAAGAGTCTAAAGACTAATATTAAGGGACTTTAAAAAGCTAAGAAGGCTTAATATATATCTATTATTAATTTAATCTGGGACGCCTAAGTAATAAAGTAGGACTATAACTCTAAGGTTATAAAACTATATTCGCACTAACTGAAGCGTATAATAATGTAAATTAGAGAAAGGTAATGTTTTAAGAGCTTTTAGCAAAATATAAGGCACTAGACGCAACAGTCTTATCTTATTTAAGATTAGTTAATTATTAGCGTAATAAGTCTACTGTAATGTCTAAAAAGTTAGTTAAATCTATATAAAAATTAGAAGCTATAAAGAGTATATAAAAGTTAATGGAGGATTCTTGGATACTTAAGTGTAACTAACTAAAGGCGGAGCTAGATTGTATAAAGACAGCCTAATTAGGCCTAGAAATCCGTCTTATAAAAAAGCGTAATAAGTTAAAGGCAGAAATTAAACGGATTAAGAAATCGCTGCTAGAACTAGTTATGCTAAAGTATAAGTAAAACTAGCTTAACACTAAGTTTAAGGACTTAAAAGGGTCTAAGATAGCTAAACTAAACGCTATAAATTAAAGACTTAATGGTATCTAGAAAAACTTTATCTATAAATAGCTTTTTAAAGTTATAAGCGATGTTGGCAACTACGCCGGTTTAATAGCCAATAATTGTTATAGAGAGGTTAGCCGAGCGATTAAAAAGCTAAAGAGTAAGCTGTAAAACGGCAGTCTGACGAAAATCTAATAGGCGGTTAGTAAGGAGCTTTTAAGGTAATTATAACGGTAAATGCCTAAAATTAAGATGGGATAGGGCTTTTACTCTATACGTTTACTATCCTAGTTATTTAGAGAATCTTAGGTAGGCGGCATATAATATAGAAATTCGATTAAGGTTGCGTAAGTAGTGCGATAAGCTATTAGAAATAAAATGAACTTACTATTACGCGGGTTTGGGGGTGTATATAGATAGGGTTGTAGAAACTATAACTCTAGTAGTAGGTAAGATTTTAAATATTATACGTATGGCATGCGACACATGTTGATATTTATAATATTGCCAATATTATTAAAGGCCTTTTAAATGGCGTTAAAGACTATATTATCCTATATAAACCTATAAATTTAAAGGCCTATACCCGCTAATAAAAGCATAAAATTAAGCGCTGTTAATGTTTTATTAATAGGTTATTAATAAAAACTCTATAAATGGAATCTTTAAAGCTTAATATTACGCTAAGTATTATAGCCTTTCTATAGTGACAGAGCAACCCCTAAATTCTCCTAGTGCTTAATACTAAGGGGTCGTTCGGTTGCGATCTGGAGGCCTCAGATTCAGTTCAGAACAGAGTTAATCTGGAGCTCCAATCTGATTCTGAGGCGACTGTTCGGTTGAATTCCAGTTCAACTTAACTTCAGCCACAGATTTTTGATGTTCCTCTAACCGCCCAAAAAACGCGCTAAAACCAGGCGCACTTTACTATATATAGAATCTGAACTGAGGTCTTGGCGTCAGTTCAAATAAGGAGCTCGAAGCTCCTCAGTTGAACTCCAGATCAATCTGAAGGCTTCAGATTGCACACGTCCGTGCAACCCGTAGAGCCACAGACGCGTGTCAAATCGGGAAGGAACGCGTTCTTTCTACCAGACTTTTAGTTCAGATTCAAAAGCGTTAGATTGCAACCGAACGACCCCTAAGTCTTATTATATTACCGCCGAGCCTTATAAGCCTTATTACATTATTATTAAGTCTTATTACATTATTACTAAGTCTTATTACATTATTACTAAGTCTTATTACATTATTACTAAGTCTTATTATATTATTACTAAGTCTTATTATATTATTACTAAGCTACCTAGCCAGATTAAGCAATTAGATGTCGCGAGTTTAACTCTTAGGCGTAGTAGGTTTAATTCTTATCTATAGCGCGTTAAGAACAATAAAAAGAAGGTTATTTATTGTGAAATTATATATTAGCAAAGGCTTTAAATTATAAGTATTATATTTTTGATTAAATCTTAAGGCCTAATTTTATAAGTTGCGCTTCTTGTTATATATATATATATATTAGAGATAACTGTTTTTAATCTTATTAGGCTAGCTTTAAATAGTAGTAATTATATTACTTACCGTATTACTATGCCCCGAGGACTTTTAGTTATGATCTTATAAATTTAATTAAAATATAATTCTTATAATTAAGTATTTCTATATATAATACTATGCTAAGGATTATAATGCAGATTGCCTAGATATAGCTTTACTACAATATATCGGCTCTACGCCAATTAATTAATCTACGGCTCTAAAATCTATAATACTAAAAATAAGCTCTAAGCCACTAATTTTATACTAGCAGAACGAAACTTAGTAAGAGATTTAAGCAGTAAAGTTACTACTAAGAGTTACTATCCGGATCCTGGCTAGTAGAAGTAAGAGGCCTTAGTGTTAAAGTCGTTAATAATAACTTTATCCCTTTTAATCTGGATCTAGCTAGCTATAAAACGGTAGGTATTCTCGCCATATTTATATCTAAGAGATTAAATAAATATTCGGATATAAGAATATTGCGCTTATTATAAATATAACATACTAGGCGTATTATAAATGCAAATATAGGGAATGCGGTAAATATAATTAACTTCTATAGATTATATTTATGAGTAGGCCTAAGTTTAGTAAGAACAGTCTTTAAGGCATTTATATTTAGGCTTGTCTGTATAGAAGAGTCTAACTTACTATAAAGGATTAAATTATTAAGGTTCTTGTAACGGCTAAGGGTATAATTTTATTTATTATTGTCTTAATAAGCATATAGGTGTAATAGGCATATTAAAACCTCAACCTTTGTCCTTTTAATTATGCTATCCTAGAAAACTGGTATAGATATAAAGGCTTTCTATAATGCTATACTAAGCTAATATTATTCTATAGTTCCGTATTATGGTTTTAACATTCTATATATCTAGCCGACTAATTTCTTACTATATAGTGGCTTAAACTTTACTTTAAGATTATAAGTGGCCTTATTTATCTGCTTTGCAGCAGAGGGATTATAGGTAGTATAGAAGTTCCGGTTGGTTTGCGTCTCTTTAATCCGAATAAGTAGTTTCTTAATAAGCTACTTTGTTTTTATTAAATATCTAATAACGAACTAGGGGATAATATTATGAAAGCCGTCTATAACCTCTTATATTTTCTTCCTAGCACCTTTAGTTAACTTTACTTTTATTCTAACTATCTTATTAATACTTCCCTACAGCACGAAGATATTAGGACCGAGTGGTAGATTATAACTAGGCTTACTCTCCTATTTGTTACCCTACCTTATTAATAGAGTTTTTAGAAAGGCGCCAAGATTACCAGAAATAGCGCCTCTTAAAGTGCTAGAATATTACTAAATAAGGGTATTATCTAATTAGCTAATTTTCGTGGACCTACTAATTGACTACTAGTTTTAAGTTAAGCGCTTCTTAATATAATAGAATTAGATAAGATGTATATGGTGCTATATAATAGGGCATTTTGGACTTTATAATCTGTGTTATTTTATGCCCAGTAGACTTAAGAGGTTTTTTTTAACACTCTAATATTGTGGTAATAACAAAATCTAGATAAGCTAATAAGTAGGGTATAATATTTAACGTTGGGGATATCTGTATTAAGAATAATATTGCTTTTATAGTACTTAAGAATATTAGAGAGGAACTTGCAGTTTATTTTATTATAGTTATTATAGATTAGCTAAAACTAAATATCCCTTCTACTATTTATATCTACGGATTTATGTATGTCTTTAATACATTAATAACTAAGCCCTACTTTTATATCGTTTACCTAGGCTAATAAATATCTAGGTGGCGCTATAAGAAGCGTTAGGCCATTAACTCTTTAAATTTAGAATATAGATTCTTATTAATATAGGCACACTACCTTTATAATCTATCCCATAAAAAGTATTACACGCTTTTAGCTTTCCCTCTAGAATAAGTAAGATATAATCTATACCTTTTGCTTAGGAATTCTAAATAGCCTATTTATTAACATTAATTAATATAGTTTAGTAGATAGGCAAGAATTGCGGTTACTGTCTTGCCTAAGGCCATTTAGTTAGCGCGTATACCGCTATTAACGTCGTCTTTTTTAAATATAATCTGACAATAGGCGGCAATTAGTTAACATTTTTTCTCCCTAAAGGATTTTATAACTGGCTATAGTAGCAATAGAAGGCTACCTATGTTAAAGTTAGTATTAGGATTAAAACAGAGGCATCCGCATACCTCTAGTTATAGATTTTTGTTAATATACTTATATTCTTTTCTATCACTTAGTTAAAGCCAGGATTTAAACTAAATAAATATTGGTTTTAAATTTAGTGAGCGTCCATATTAGATATATTGGAGATATATATACGTATATACATTAAAAAAACGTGGTATTGGGATTACTAATATCCCTTTCGTTCTTATGGTCCACAAAGTTATTTTTAGCGCTATTACCTTTATTAGGGAGGGGAGTGCTATTATCTTTGTTATTACTGCTGTTAGTAGACTTTATGTCTATGGCATTGTCTAGAGTTGTTATATTATTTTTTAATTATACCATCTTTTTAATCCCGTACAGCTTAGGGGTATCTACTAACGCTAGCGGCAGAGATAGCTGATTTCTAGAAGTATCCACATTGTCCTTTTTAGATTATAGTATTATTTTTACTAATAGTAGTAATTTTAGTAATACCAGCTATAGACTAGTTGCTATTTTTAGAAATATAGGTAGGAATTAACAGTAGGTTAGTTAGGGTAGTATTATTACTAGAACTAGTAGATGTTTTAGTAGCGACTAGTTTCTAAATACTAGTTTAAGGCGTTATTGGTATAGAAGTTATGCTATTTAGGGTTGGAAATGGGCTAGCTATAACCTATATATTTAATAAGGATATAACTAGATTTAAATATTAGTAATATACTATAAGAGCTAAAATACCTATAATATAAAGCACTTATATAGAAGTTAGACTTCTAGCTTTAGCATTTATAAACTAGAGTTTATAGCGTCGCTAATTGCAATAGCTAGCTTTTTCCTATATTAGGTAGAACCATAGCCATTATAAGGGCGCTTAGCGTTAAAGCCTATAGGCCAAATCTTACTACTAGGTGTGATGGCTATTAATATAAGTTTATCCTAGTATGGGCTAACTAGTATTTAGTAGGCGGACTTATAAGGCTTCTACTTTATAATAGATTGGAGATAAGACTAAGCAATAATATAAGTAGTACTAAAATATATTGTTATGGAGCAAGCCTATAAAGTTACTTTACTCTTAATAAAGTGCGGCAAGATCCTACTTAGGGCGTTAGCCAGAGGCGCTTTTAATTTATTATAGCAATGCTTCTCCACAAGCTCTAGTGTTCTAGACTAGCGAGAAGGCACTAGGTTAGAATTATTCCTATTACCTATAAATAGTATTGCCCTCTTTTAGCTTGCTAATTCTAGTCTTACTCCTTCTACTATTTTAATTTTCGCTTTATAATAGTGCTAAGCGGCTCCTTTCTATAAACAACTAAATAGGATACTATTTAAAGGTGGTAATTATTAAACGCCAATGCTTCTATATTGCTATATATTCTATACTTAACATATTCTCTAGCGCGAATATAATTATAAGTGCTAAGTATATTCCTAACTTGGCCCTAGCTTCCCTATAGTATTGCCGCCTTAAGTTCTAATCTCTTAGGGTTTATCTTATAGGATAATTAAATAGCAGTCTTAACGTTTTAGATGGTATTTATATAGGAGGGTAGAACCCTAATAGTAGGTTAAAATATAGATTCTAGAATAATTAATTAGCGCGATTAGTAAATGGGTAGACTAGTATAGCCTTAATGGATTAAAATATATAACTTGCTAAACTTAAATATAAGAAAGGGTATAATACAAAGACTATCGCTAGTAAAACATTTTACGAGTTACTTATAATATAGTAAGAAATATAATATAGAAAAGAGAAGGTTAAGAAGGGTTAAATATTACAGAAGTAAACGACTAAAAGCCAGAATCGCAATAATAAGGTAAATTAATTTTATAAATAAGCATAAAAGTAAAAGTAAAAGTGCACTAACCCTAGATATTAGTAATATTATAAAAACATATAATTGCCTAAGGGTAGAGGTGTCTTATAACTAGGATTCTAGGGAAATATAATTATTATATAGAAAATATAAATTAAAAGCTTAGCTAGAGGATTTAGATATTATAGACAATGCATATATTCTATTCTTTAGGTATGCGGCGCAATGCTTAAATAACTATAATATTATGGAATCTTATAGTTGTATAGAGCTAAGTATGTGCCCTAAATCTGGGATTAAAGGGAAGTAAAACCTATTAGTGCTAAGTGCAGCTAGAATGCGAGAAGGTAATAAGTTAAGCCTATAATTATTACAAATATAAGATGCCTTAAGTATGCGATATAGTATAGCAGTATTTGTAATATTGCAAAATATATTAATATAATAGTCTGGTGGTATGCCCTAGGTTAGGGATTAAGGGAACTAGAACTTAGGTGGTGCTGCTAAGAGGCGGAAACTAAGGTTGTAATATTACAACTGTTGCACATATAGTATGCCTTAAGTGTGCGATATAGTACGCTAATATTTATAATATTGCAAATCGTACTAATATATAGGTCTAGTACTATACTCTAAAGCTAGGTAGTGCTGCTAAAAGCGAGAACTAAGGTTGCAATATTGTGACTATTATATATATAGTATGCGATATAGTATGCTAATATTTGCGATATTGCAAACTGTACTAACGTGCGGGTCTAGTGTATGCCCTAGAGCTGGGTAGTGCTACTAAGAGGTGGGAAACGAGGATGTAAGGAGGCGATATTGCAACTATTGTATATAGTATGCCCTAGGTATACAATATAGTATACTAATATTTGCAATATTGCAAACCAAACCAATTCATAGGTTTGGTAGTGTGTATTAGAACTAGAATTATAAGAAATTAAAATCTAGTAGTGTTAATAGGAGATAATTTTAAGGTTAGTGGTTTATAAGAGTTCGATATCCGTAATATTACAGATATTATATTTTTAGGTGTCTTATTATTGGCGGATTATATAATACCTTATAAACTCTACGTGTAAGTAGTTTGTAAAAAATCCTCTATATGTATCTACTCTACTTCTTACTAACTATAAAGCTAGAAATAATAATATTATATCTGCTTAATATATTACTACCCTAGTATAAAAGTAAGTTAAGTATTAATAAGCCGTAAATACTAGCTAAATCTATAATAGTTACCGCATACTTTATAGATAGAAGATATGGCTAATACCGTGCAATCCTATATTCTACTAGTGGTGCGGAACGTTATAAAATAAAATATAAACATAAGGATAAAATCTAAAGGCAGAGTAACCCCTAGAAAAGGCGTAGATATAGAGATAAGAATAAACCGGTCTGATTTAACTATTAAACTGCTAATAACGAATTTAATAATATACTAGAAATCACTAACCGTAATTAATAAATATCTTCCAAAGATAAGGACTTTGTATTGCGTAATAATAATATAGTAATTATTACTGCTAATAGGATATCTACCCTACTGTTAAATGACCAAGCTATATACTGTGAGGTACCTACTATAGAGACCTCTATTAACTAAAACCCCCCCTATAAGAGAGAGGATTATTATTAACTGCAATATCTATTAGGATAGAAGGCTATATAGAGATTACTAGGAGAGGTGCTAGTAAACTAGTGTAATACTATACAACTAAAGACAAGACATGGCTGTATTAGTAATGCCCTAATCTACCTAATAACGCTAGAACTGAATTCTACCCATTTTAAAGTAAAGCGGAGTATACACTTACCCTATTCTTTGTCTAAGAAAAAGTGTTATAGGGGGCTATTAATTAATTTCTATAAGACCCCCAGCTTTCTTCACTACTATAAGGTTAGATATCTATAAATAACTTAAATAACTTTTTTTGGAGATATAATTAATTAAACTAGGGTATTATGCCTAAAAAATAGAAAGAATGTACGTTATAAGTTAATAAAGGAAAGGATTTAATAGAATAGACTAAATACTATATCTAATATAGAAGTATTGTATAGGTACTACGGTTCTTACTAGGCCACTAGCTATTTGCCCTAAATTTTATATACATCCCAGTCCAACTATTTAATAATAATAATTTACGGATGTATATGGAAGTTTATACTGGTAACTATTAGTAGTACTAGCAGGACTAGCTTCTACTAGGCGCTACTATAGTACCGCTAGTTATTACAACTAATAAGACCTTACTGTCTAAATAAGGTAAAATAACAATATATCTAGTATATGCTTTAGTATTTAACTTAGATAGCTAAACTCGCTATATATAGAAACGCCCAGGTATAGTATTACTTAGGTTTATTCCTGTTATAAAGGGGTAGGTTAAATTAGAAGTATACTATACTGCAATAGAACTTATATTAGCCTGTAAATGCTTTAAGCTACCTACCTATATATTACTAACTGATAGCACCTTAAGCGCTAGAAACGATTTTAAAGACTAGTATTTATATTGCCTATATAGATGGAAAGATAAGAGTATGTTACCCTATTATCTTATTAATAATAGCAGACTATAAGGAGTAAGTCGTAATTATAGGTGTAAAGAATCTTTAATAATACACTATATGCTAAATACCGCCTAACTAATAAGGAAATCTTTAGGCTAAATGGAAGTTCCGTAATTATATAAGCATAAGACAATAAATAGAGCTCTAATCCAGAAGGAATATCAAATAGTTAGATAATACTTAGGTTTACCTATAATAAAACTTTACCTAAAAGCATTATTTAGTAAATATCTATACCTATATAACTCCTAATATACTATACTAGCTTATAAAAGGGATAGTAACCGACCTAATTAACTAGACTAAGAATCTCTTGCTTAAAAATATAAAACTATAGCAATTAAAAGGGTAACTAAAGTGGCAGGGTTTAACTAAAGATTATATTAATACTGTTACGGACAGCTTAAGTACGATATTACAACTACTTGGAGAAGAGTCGGAGGAAGCTAGTTGGTTAATATAGGCACGGTCTAGGATAGATCTAGTGGAACCATATAACGAGGAATAGTAGCCAAGTCATGTAACGTGCTATATAAGGAACACAGAGAATGTAGTAAACATATATACCTTACGTATAACACGTACCTCGCGGAGCAAAGGGATTTCTTAGGCGTATAGTTGTGTATTTAAAGGACTACAGTCCCTACCTAAATAGTTCTCTCTTTATAGTGAATCTTAGAATACAATTGGAGTTAATCTATTAGGTAACCACTCCACTAGTTATTATTACGTTGTTAACACTGTTCTTACCTACATACCCAGCCTAATAATAGGACCCACCATAGTTCCTACTACAAGGTTCCGTTACACATTTACTACCAAGGTTACGGTATTAAATAAGATCGAACAACATGCCACCCAAAGCACTAGTCACAATGACGTCAACGGCAGCCACGACCTCAGGGCCAGGAGATACTAGTATAGAAGATATGGATTCTTAAGTGGTTACGCAAGGTTAGTTATAGGAAATGGTTAATTACTTATAGGATAATAGTAGACTACTTAAAGAACGCATTAATGGAATTAGAGCAGCAAAGGTTAAGTTACCTTTAATTAAACAATTCTTAGGAGAGAAGTTAAAGCTCAAAGGGTTTCTTACGCAGATGCATTTTAAGGTTATACAGGAAGGAGCGAAGTTAGCAATACCTACGGACCAGGTAGCGTACGCAGGACTATTCTTAACAGGAAGAGCTCTAGAGTGGTTTAAGCCTTACCTTACAGAGATACAAGCAAACGGTATAACAACTACTAACCTAGATATACGGTATGTGTTTGCAAGTTGGAACAGATTTATAAAACAGTTAACGCAAATATTTAGAGACCCTAAAGCAACTATAATAGCGGAACAAAAACTTCAGAACTTAGTACAACGCACTTTAGCAATTAAGTATATAACGCAGTTTTAAATACTAGCTACACAGGTTAAGTGGAATAATAGGGCGTTTATAGCATAGTATAAGTAAGGACTTAAGGCTAAAGTCTAGGACGTAATTATCCTAATAGAAGATGCGGATACTCTAAGAGAGTTAATAGACCAGTTAATAAAGATCAATAATAGGATCTATTAAAGGGAACAAGCCAAGAAAGGGCAAGATAGAGTTCCATAGTTATATAAGGCGCAGAGCACGCAACAACTGACATAGAGTTAAAAACCATAAAATGGCGCAGAGCTAATAGACCTAAGTAGTACCAAAGAAACCCGAAGGTAGGGAAAGAAACTATAGAAACCTAGAGGTTAAGGATCTAGTAATTAAAGGACCTAAAAGCAGAGGCTAAACCAGGGATCTTAGTAGCAGAAGACGTTTAGGCGGACTCTATAGCAAGAAAAATAGTTTAAAGATAGGGCTTGTATAAATTGTGAAAAACAAGGTTATTTCACCAGAGACTATAGAGGTGGTTAGAGTAATTACATAGTAAAGGAAACCAGGCTAGTAGATGGCATATACATATAGAGGGATAATGGTGCACTATAAGGAACAAAAGAGTGTTTAATTAACAGTTTTGCGTTTTGTTATAACAACGCATGCTAAATTTATAAAGATGCCAAGTACGGCGTAAGCTATTAGCTATAGGAGCCATTATTATCTAAGTTTAGAGGAACTAATGAACTAGCTCGTAGATCGGACATTAAAGACAATAAGTTTAATATAGGCGAAGCATTTACCAACAATAAGGCAACAAGGGCAGCTTACTAAGAGTATATAGACCTTAGAGAAATTAAAATAGAAGCAGAAACTAAGACTATTATAGAATAAGGTTTAGTAACGGATACCATAACACTATTAGATATAATTTCCATCGCTTTATAAGATAAAAGGAGTAACGTTTAGAAGAAACTAAGTAAGCAGACAACTGCTAGTGCTAGCTTATTACTTAATAAAGGCAAAAGGCCACAGGCTTAAGATTTTTAAGAAGAGATATAAAAAGCTTAAGATTCTTAAGACAAGATAAGACATACCTAAGGACCCACAACGGATAAAAACCAATAGGAAAGGGCAGCTACTTAGTTTACAGATAAATGAATAAGTATAGGACGCAAGTTCAAGAACTACAAGTTTGGGGAACGAATAAGAACATTAGTAATCCTAAGTAAACGCAGTGTTTAGCCTAAAGATTAAATAGTTAATACCCAGATTAAGAAGCAAGATGACTACAAAGATCTAGCTGCAAGATATAGAAAATAAGAAACTATGGATAAGTTCAGAATAAGAATTATTGCATAGTAAGAGCAAAAGCTAGATAAGAGGTTAGCTATACCAGATTATATAAAGGACAGAGCACCCGTATAAAGAGTTACTAATAGGCCAAGTATAGGGACACCTAGGGCAAAATGGTTAGATAAACTAGAATAAGAAGAGAACCTAGACATCCCAACTAGGTTTAAAAAAAGACATACTAAAGGATATTACGACATAGTAATAATAAGGTACTTTCTTATAGATAGACCATACACACTAAACCAGTTATATGGAAAGTGGTATAGGCAACGACACAATAACAAATAGGAAGATTTTTATATATAGTTAGACAAAAAAGTTGTCCAAGACTAACCCATTACAGAAAAACGCATGAGTTATATTAAAGGGGCATTAATTATAATATTAAGGAACCTAGAGAAAGGATCTAAGGACTAAAGAAGTAAATAATAAATCTTAGTACCCATAACAGAGATACTAGTGGTTAGGTTAACTAGATATAGGTTTAAACTTAAGGATAAAGATAAACTAAGAGTTAACCTAAGTCACCTAGCGTATTATACACTATTATAGATAGCTTGTGTGGATGACACCTACAATATACATATAGTACTAAAAGATAAGAACCGGAAGTACCTAACTAGGATATATTAGGCACCCAAGAAAAGGCGGTTTAAAAACGCTAAGTATATACATAGATAGCACCCAGTAGAAGTATAAGGTTAAGGAGACTTAATACTTTAACTAGGAAGATTCCTTACGGAAGAATACCTAGATAGATAATAGTGGTAGAAGTGCCTAGAGAACACTTATTTATAGTATATAGAGGAAAAGAAACAAACTAAGTATTAGCTAAGGTTAGACTAAATATAAGCAGGATCTAGCAGCCAATAGTTAGGAAAAGGGGAGGCGTATAAAACTAGAGGGAACTAGTATTAGAGCCTTAGACCCTTAAAGGAATTTAAAGACAATACCTAAATTTATAAGTTAAATAGCAAGATTAGCAGTTTAAAGTATTGGTAGATAGTAGAGTAATTAGGAACCATATGTCACTAAGGGCAGTAGAAAGGATAGGGTTACTATATAGATAAAAAAAAACACCCATATCCACTTATAACGATTTTAGGAGATTAGATAGCCTATAGAGGAGGTATTATTAATCTTAAAATAGGACCTGTTTAGTTAACTATTAAAGGAAAACCAGTTAGAATGTCTTTTAATATTCTACCATTAGGACAGGACGAGGCGATACTAGGAATGCCTTAGTTATAGAAGTACAATCTAAAGATTAATTAGGTTATAGGTTAGGTCAATATTAAGGATACTTAACGATATAAGATGCGATAGCAAACCAAGTTGATATAGTACCAAGTCGGAGCGATATATAAAGAGACTGAGCGAGGCTTAAGTTATATACCAAAGAGATACCATAAGTATGGTAAGAAGTTATGGTTACTAGAAAGTAAAAAGCTGTTAGAGTATACAGCATAGAACTACAAGATAGAATTAGAAGAGGGAATAAGTCTAAAGTTCTTTCTAATCTACAAGCTTACTAAAACAGAGTTAGTAGCGCTTAAAGAGTTTATCCAAAAGAACTTACAAAAGGGATACATTAGACCATTATGGTCATCAGTAGGATATCCAGTGTTATTCATCTTAAAGAAAAACGGAAAACTTAGGATATGTATAGACTATAAATAGTTAAACAACATTACTAGAAAGGATAGGTATCTTTTACCCTTAATTAGCGAAATCTAAGATAGGATAGGCAACGTAAAAATCTTTACAAAGATAGATCTAAGATAGGCGTACCATTAGATTAAAATCAAGGAAGGCGACAAATGGAAGGTAGTCTTTAGGTCAAAAGAAGGACTATATAAGCCATTAGTTATACAATTCGGGCTTATAAACATACTAGCAACGTTCTAGAAGTAAATTAATAGTGTGTTAGAAGAACACCTAGATAAGTTTATTATAGCATATCTTAACGATATTATTATTTACTTAGAGAATAAGGGAGAACATAGAGAACACATTAAATGGGTCTTAAGGAGACTATAGAAAGAACAGATGCTAGTAGTAATTAAAAAATGCGAGTTCTTTATAAAGAAAACCAATTTTATAGGATTCATTATTAAACTAGGAAAAATTAGCATAGACCTAAAGAAAGTCAAAGCTATAGTAAGTTGGCAAGAACTAGAGAACGTTATGCAGTTAAAGTCGTTTCTAGGGTTTTGTAACTACTATAGGAGGTTTATAGCATAATGGTTAAAAAGCATTAAGCTATTCATAAGGCTAATAAAGAAGGAGGAACTATAGGTTTAGGGTAGTAAGTAGAAGAAGCTGTTTTAAGAACTTAAAGAGTTGTTTACCTAAGAGCCAGTCCTTAAAATCTATTAACTAAAGTTAGAAACAGTTATTAAGACAAACGCATTAGACTTTGCACTAGGAGTATATTTGCTATAAAAGCACCAGGACGCATAGCATCCAGTAGCGTACTATAGTTAAAAGATAACACTACTAGAGTTAAACTATGACATCTATAACAAGGAGTTGTTAGGTATAGTGGCAGCACTTAAGGAATAGAGAGCATTCTTATAAGGCACAGAGAAACTGTTTGTGGTTAAAATAGACTATAAGAACCTTATAGAATTCCTAACAACAAAGAAACTCAACCAAAGACAGGTTAGATAGGCGGAAATGCTTATAGAATACCATTTCAAAATTCAGTATACCAAGGGTATAGATAATGCACAAGTAGACACTTTAAGTAGAAAAGCTAAACTACAAAGTAACAAAAAGCTATTAGGAGCTTTATTGCGAAAAGATTAAAATGGATTAATTAGGTATAATTACCTAAAAATTATAGCAACTAAGGAAAGTTAGATCCATAAATTACTAAAGAGTGATTGGATATAGAAGATCTAAAAAGTATAGGCAGAGGATCTAGACTTAGAGCAATACGAAAATAGAGAAGTAATATATATACCTAAGTCTATTACAGAGGAGTTTATTAAGGAATTCCATAAGGGAATAATATAAGAACATAACGGAGCTATAGGCTTAGTGTTAAGACTTTAAAAGGAGTATATTATTTAAGGAATCTAGGGACTAGTAAAACAAGTTATAAAGGAATATTTAGATTTCCAAAGGAACAAACCAATAAGGCATAAGCCGTATAGAGGGCTATAACCTGTTAAAATACCAGGAAGACTATAGGAGGTTATATTATAGGACTTTCTTATTAAATTACTAAAGTTAAAAGATCCTATTATAGGATAAGATTATAATGCGATTTTAGTAATAGTGGACAAGCTAATAAAGTGGGGATACTTTATAGCATGCATAAAGGAGATATTAGTAGAGGATGTCGCTAGAATCTATATAAAGAAAGTGTTTACAAGACACGGAGCACTAGATAAAATTATATCAAACAAAGATCCAAGATTTATAGTAGCGTTTTAGGAGGTATTTCTGGTAGAATAGGGAGTTTGCGCAGTAACCTCTATAGTATATTATCTGCAGACGGATAGACAAATGGAAAGACTAAACTAGACACTAGAACAGTATCTAAGGCATTATATTAATTACGCATAGAATAATTAGGTATCGTTATTACCAGTTATATAGTTTACATACAATGCAACACCATAAGAAGGAATAGGGATATTACCATTTAAGGCAAACTACGGGTATAAACTAAGAACATCGTTATCGCCACATTAAGCGAAGAAAACGAGTAGCACAGCTAAATAAAGAATGGAGACGTTAATAAATCTTTATATAGACCTTAAAGAAACAGCTAAACTAGTATAAGAGCAAATAAAAAAGTACTACAATACTAAGAGATCTGAGGGACCAGATCTTAAGGAGGGAGATAAAGTATAGCTACTATATAAAAATTTTAAGAGTTAACGACTAAGCAAGAAGTTAGACTACGTTAGACTAGGACCTTTTAAAGTTAAGTAAAGAATTTTATTAGTTATATATAAGTTGAACCTACTAGCTAAAATAAAGATCTACCCTATATAATATATCGCGATGCTAGAACTAGCATACGGAGATATTAAGCCACTAGTTTACAAGGCAGACACATATAGAGGACAAGAAAAAGACAAATAGTAAGTTTTGAAGATTATTAGTCACGAGGACGTAGATAACGAAACGTGGTATAAAGTAAAGTGGATAGGCTATAGTAAGACTACCTAGAAACCACTAAGCAACCTAGAAAACGCTATAGGAAAGGTACGGGAGTATTAAAAGAAAGCAGGTCAGGTAATATTAATAAGAAAGGATCGCCAAAAAATAAGTTACCTAAGGGGGACCTAAGAGGAGCAATTGCTGAGCTACTTAGAGTTGTTTCCCTCGCAGAAGGAGAGCCAGTCCTTTTGTTACCTAGCTTGTTAAGACCCTGTTAAACAAGTTTCCACTCCTTAGAATGGACCTTCTTACGAACCTTCTTAAGACAAAGCAGTTAAGTAGACGCCGCAATCTAAGCGTCTAGAGCCTTCTATTCCGCATCTTGGGAACGTTCTAGCTTAGCTAGGGCAGCAGAGAGCTTACTATTAAGTTTCGCAGCGGTAGATTAAACGTAAGACCCTATAATAAGTTACTTAGGGAACTTAAAGACTGTTAAAAGTTATAGGACGCGCATACTTAGCGTTAGAGGAAGAACAAATGTCGTAGAGCGATTGAATATTTGCTTTAATGCACTCCAAGCAAGAGGATGGTTGTTGGGAGTTGGGACTTGCTAACGCGATATAGACTAGCCCCTCTTTTATATAATAAGAATATGGAGACGGTATTATCTCACCTAATGACAGTATAGTAGCAACCGTACGAGCACAACATTGCGCGTATAAGGAAGAAGACGCTTTAGGTATAATAAGTAAGGATATTAACCAAACTAATTAAACGGACATCACACCTCTAGTAGACAACTTAGAGATGTTAGGAATCTTTAAGGACAAAGATAAAGAGAAGGGAGATAGTGTTACGGATAGCTTAAGTACGATGTTACAACTACTTGGAGAAGAGTCGGAGGAAGCTAGTTGGTTAATACAGGCACGGTCTAGAATGGATCCGGTGGAACCATATAATAAGGAATAGTAGCTAAGTTATATAACGTGCTATGTAAGGAACGCAGAGAATGTAGTAAATATATATACCTTATATATAACACGTACCTCGCGGAGCGAAGGGATTTCTTAGGCATATGGTTGTGTATTTAAAGGACCACAGTCCCTACCTAGATAGTTCTCTCTTTGTAGTGAATCTTAGAATACAATTGGAGTTAATCTATTAGGCAACCACTCCACCAGTTATTATTACGTTGTTGACACTGTTCTTACCTACATACCTAGCCTAATAATAGGACCCACCGTAGTTCCTGCTACAAGGTTCCGTTATAAATACTATACTAAACAAATGATTTGGTTAGATACCGGAATTTATTAGTATAAAACGGTTTAAAGAGTTTACATTGGTTAGTTAATAGATGGGCCATTTCCGGAAGGATATAATGCAATAGCTTATAGCGGTACTGGCACCCCTTATACTAAAGGAACATATAGGAGTAATACTATATACTTAAGCAGTCTTGGACTTTATAATACTTATATAATACGCTTTATATAACGATAATACTATTAGGTATATAGAATATGCACTCTATGTTATGGACTAGACAAAAACCGCCTTCTTTAGATTCTACCTATTATACTACGTAACATAGAAACGGCACTTTAATATTCTAAAGCTTTACGCTCTTACCCACTACCCCTACTATATCCGTAAGATAGGTAGCCTTACTGGTATAGACGTTAAGTATAATAAGATTATGCATAAACTTCTAGTAAAGGCATTCTTTAACCGTATAAATAAGCGCTCTAACTACTAGGAATAATTGCTCTATTATAATACCCAGTACCTCCAAATAATGGCAATAGAAGAACTCTATATACTTAAAGTAACGAAACCTTTATCGCCAGTAGATATTGCTAAGGTAGTTTATGCTATAACTTTAATATGACTAATGGACCTAACTAATATAGGCTGGTTTATTAACTAAGATAATAGATATATAGTAAAAGAGGCTAGTATCCTAATTAAAATATAGCGCTAGGTATATTAAGTTAAAAACAAAATAGGGCTTTCTGGTTTTATTAAAGCACTAGCTGTATTTTTATAAGAGAATTATAATAAGTAAGACAGAACCTCTACTATTAATATTTAAATAGATTATAGAGAAGAGGATTCTTCTAAAGTAGGCTTATACTTTGTGTATATCTATAACTTAGTCTAATATTAGAAGCGGGATAGAAAGAGCCTAGACTTTATAGCTAAAGAGTTTATCCGATACGTATATAATTGGTAGAGTTAAGGTAAATAGAGACGAGACTATATGTAGGTGCAAGAGTATACGCAAACTGCCACTTCTGGGCAGATATACCCTCTTAACGGTATGCTTCCTAGAAAGGCTTAACTGATTATTATAGTTATAGATAAAGAGAGGTTAAACTTATAGGGTAGGTGGCTTTAATATATAGGTGTTTTAGTTAACCTACTTCGTCTTAAAAATATAGGCCGCGTAAACGATTTTTACGGTATAGGGGAGGTGGAGCTATAGCAGCAATCTCTTACAAAGTGCCAATAAAGTATTGGTGGATGTTGTATTTATAACATTTTATTAGTGCTCTATAGCGCGCATATAGTGCCATTAAAGCTTAGGTTAGAGCCCTAAAGCTTTATTATTAATTCTTGGGTTGATTTTAATTAGTTTAATATATTATATAATAAGGGTTTTCTTTTAAAAGGTAAATAAGCTGCTAATAAATATATAAAGAGTTAGAGCCGTAAAAGAAAAGCATAGTTATAAATATAGATTTTAATGAAAGTAATATATATAGTATCTGCGATAAATGCAATAATGGCAACAATATCTATTTTATAGCTATAAGCTGACTTATTGCTGCAATATATATAGTATTGCGCTCTTTTAGCCATGGCCATTTGAGAATTGTACTATTAGCTGGCGTAGTGCTGGCGCATGGCTCCAGGCTTTGGCGAATATGGCGGAAAGCTAGCCCCGGGCCCCAAAAACGCTTTTAGCAGAACTAAATTTCCTACGCCACTCCCCGTTTTCCTGACGTAGCTAATATATAAAGTGTAGCATTCTTCCTAGTACTCTTATAAATATGCATTAACCTGTTCCTTTCTCTCCCTTAAGGCATATCTTGAATATAATAGTATACTCTATCTATACATTTCTTAAGGCTGCGTGGCGTGTCTAGCGTATACGGCGGCTAGTAAGGTTGTGGTAAAGGTGGTGGTATAGGTGGATAAGTAACAACGGTTTAGTGTTGTAATTTGGTTAATATAAGCTTAGGATTATATAGAATAAGGCCAGTTTTCTCCTATCCTAAGGTAATAGATAATTGCTTAAATGTAGCTATACGCATTCCGTGTAGGGCATAGAGAAATTTAATAACGTTAAAGTTTATGCAGCCTATTTATATAGCCATCTTAACAGCCTGGCAATAGTGGTGTTTAAATAGCTAGAATAATATAATATTAAAAGGTTATAGAAAGTGGCTTATATAGGCTGGAATAGCAAATAAATGGATATTCCTTCGCTTATAATATTTAGTAAACTCTATTATAAGGTGTAAGCTATAGCCGTTAAGTAATAGTAAACGGTGTACGCCTTACTAGCGTATAGTACTACACTTATTAAAGTACTAAATCCATTTAAATGCAAGGTTATTATTTAAGTAGCCTACTACCTAAGAGCCTAGTATATAGTTACCTGGTATATCCATATGGTTAAGGTGCTAATATATAATCTAGGCGCCTTCAATAATAACCACTGGTGGTAGTATAATACCATTACTACTTATTGCCTCTAGCACTAACGCCTAATTACGGTTTGTCTTATTTGCTAAGTATAGCCTTATAGTATTCAAAACACGCGTAATAACCTACTGCTTACTACCCATTCTAATATGGAAGCCAGACTTATTAAAGTTATATTTATCGCATGGCACAATACTATATTTCTCTTTAATAGCCTTATACTGGATATACCACTCTTATATATCTATAGGATTATGCGTAGCAGCTTAGTCAATTTCTATAGGCTTTGTTTAGACCTTATACGTTATATCCTTATGCCTTTTTACAAAGTTCTTTATCTAGTTGCGTCCAAGAGTAGGTAGCTCAGTGCCCTCTAGCGTGTGTAGCCTTAGGATACGCTAGGCAGCATTATGGACCTAGTAGAGCAGCGGGGCGGTTCCAATTTGGTCCATGTAATTAATATAAGCCAGGACTATAGCCTTCTGGTAGTTGCTAAGCTTTCTATTACTGCCCTTCCTTTCCATCTTACTTTATATGCCCTTAAGGCGTTAGTACACGTAATCGGGCGGCGCGCCGTGTAGGCGTGCAGCAAGTGCCGCATTTAGGGGGTTTATATTGCTATATGCATTAAGGGCAGCTTGGACGCGAATCTCAATAATTTCTGATTCTGTAGGCATGTTGTGGTGGATACAATTTGGTAAGGAAACAGGTGGTAGGCTATCTCGGGTACATCTGGCGTTGAGCTACGGCTTGCGTTGAGCTACGTAGGACTCTGAGGCGCGGAAAGGCAGAAATCGAATTTTTACCACTGTAGCCTAGGTCGGTATCAGTACCAAGTCTCAACTCTCTCATCATATAAGCGGAAACTTTTCAAAAATTAATGTCTTCGACCGGTTAATACTTTAGAGAAGGTGTTTGCGTTTCAGAAAACGTCTTTGAGTATCGGAGCAAAACGTTTGGCCACCTTAGGTTTAGCGCCAAGACAGTCGTTCGAAGTGCGGAATAAATTTCAGGAGCGCGCTTCAGGGGGAAGCCGGTTTACAAGTGAATGTACTGCAAGAAAGAGTACCGCTTGCAGGTGTTCGAATGCGATACCTGCGACCGATCATTTGCTAGCCAACAAGCTCTCCAGCAACACTTGAACTCTCCTGCACATGCTCCTTTATACGGTTGCGGTGATGTGATTGCAACCGGTCCTTTGGTAGCGAGCAAGCTCTCCAGCAGCACTCATCTATGAACGGAGACACTACACAAGTATGCTCTGAACTGGAGAGTTCTTGAAAGTCAGTGGTAACTATTCTTTGCCAACCTTGCCCTTCTAGAGAAAAGCGCGCCAGGGAGTCCCAGAAGCTTAACCCGAAGAACTCCTTTGCTGTGCCGCACAATATCAACCAAAAACCTACATATACTCATGTCTATCCCGTATATACCCGCTCCAAATCATGAACATTGTCATAAAGTCGTGACCACCGTGTCAAATTCACCACATCCTTCACCGCCAACCACCCGACCGCTTACGGCCATCGACTCATATCCTCCTCCATCTGATCCACCAGACACACCCCCTGCTCGCCTACCACCGCCTTCAGCCACGCCAACGTGCCCGCATCCTCGGTGTAAAACCCCGGATGTCTCACCCCACACGCAATATTCGGCGTGCCCTTCAAAGTCTGCCTCTGCAGCCTGCCCTGGGCATCAATACCCGCCCCCTCCGCCACCGCCGCCATCGCACCCTCCGCCGCCTCGTTCTCATCCACATTCGCGATCTCGCTCGGCGCCTCGATATGGTGGAACAGCTCGGGATTGACCGTGTAGCAGCGCCAGTCGTGGTCGCGACACGCCTCCAGAACCCGCACGTCGAAGGCCTGGCAGCCGCCGTCGCCCTCGTTGCTGTACTCGTCGAGGATGCGGCGGGCCGAGGCGCGCGTCACGCCGTACGCGAACGTGCACAGCGGCCAGTGGCTGCGGTGCGCGAGCCGCACGTGCTCGGGCATGCCGAGCCGGCGCAGGAACGCCGCCGTCTTGGTGTGTAGGCGCGCCGCCGGCATCAGCGAGTCGTCGGCGTAGGCGAGGAACGGCGATTCTTGCAGCTGCGACTCTGGGAAGATGTCGCCGCAGTGGCCCAGGAATAGCAGCTCCCAGTCCAGCGGGCCCCAGTAGGTGGAGCGGGCGCCGCGGTGGGCAGGTGTCTTCGTTGGCGGGTGTGTGGTGAGGAGCTGTCGCATGGCGGCGGCGGCGAGCGGGACTTGGGAGGTGCGGAGGTGGATGTCCCAATCGACGTCGTCTTCGAGGATTATGGCGGTTTCGAGGTCCGTGGAGAGGAACCTGGGTGAGGACAGCGTGTTAGCTTTTTGAGGACATGTGGCGGCTTGGGTTCGTGGGGCTGGGGATGCGAGGAGGTGGAGTGAGGGTGTTGTAGTACCATTTTAGAGCGTTTAGATGCCCCATCCAGGCCAGTGCTGAGCCTTTCTTTATTCGAGAACCCTTGGGGGAGTGGAAGGCCCCGAGATCAGCGTCGGTCCATACCGGTTGGTCCGGGATGGTGAGATCGATGCTCGTCATGTTGGCGGCGAAGACGAGGGCTCTTCGGCGGGGAGAGGTGGCATGAGACACAGCAACGACGGCTCCAAACTGTAGATATTGTGTGAGCTCAACATATCCAATTTCGTGCAGCGTGAAATTGTAAAAAAGGTGAGATATACTCCCAGAGTGGCATTTGCAGGCGGAAGACTCCTTGACTTGCGGGGACTCGAAGAGTTCCAGCCTCCATTGGAGAAAAAGTAGATGATAGGAGCTATACACAGCGTGAGTAACAGTAACAAGCGTCTTGAGGAACGGTCCATTATGAGGTGATGGAGGAAGAGAGGAAACAGCGCCTCAGCGCCTCAGCGCCTTTAAGGTGAGGCCAGTGGTGTTGGGGTTGGTTTGTCACTATTCAGCCTCGTATTTGGCGTATGCATAAACACATTAAATCCTTGGCGCCCGAATCTCCAAAAAAACACGCCAAAAAACCAGAGATTTCAACACCTGCCATTATTTAGATTATACACCCAATATATACGTGAGGCTTAAGTTTATATGCAAAATAGAGTTTGTATACTAACTTTTAGCGTTCTTTTAGCAATAGATCGAGTTCCTATAACGTGGCACACGGAGTTTTGCACGAGCCCTGAGTTTTGCTCGAGCTAGTAGACCGCCTTCTTGATGTGGATGGAACACCAAAATACTGCCGAAATGCCTTAGAAGTAGCCGTGCACGCTATCAGGTCGTGCACGACCCAACAGCTACTTCTAAGGCATTTCGGCAGTATTTTGGTGTTCCTCTACATCAGGAAGGCGGTCTACTAGCTCAAGCAAAACTCAGGGCTCGTGCAAAACCCCATATACCACATTACACGTCCCACGCTCTTAACGCAGTCTCTCTCCTTTAGTACAAGCACAAATAGTTCAATACTCTTTTCTTGGCTAGCAGCCAAGTATCATTACTAAGGAATGTAGAGTATGTACTTAGACAGTATATAATATATAGAACAATATAGCCAGATACGGGAGCGTTATAAAGCCTTTATATTTACTCCTTGGGCAACCTAGCCCCCCCCTAAGCTGCTAGCAGCGGATATAAATACTGTATTAGAGTGGCTACTATACAAGGGCTGGAGATAATAAGTAGAGATTATATATTAGCCTGCCTTTAAGTGAGGAGTCCTTATAAACTAGTTAATGGTATTATAAATGTTATAAAAGCAAGGATGGAGCAGATAGGTTATATAACGGTGCTAAGGCACTGTCCCCTGTAGCTGGCTTGGCGCAATACCCGGAGTTTGCCTGTACTGTGTATATTACCCCCTAGAGCCTCCTTTCCTCTCCTTCTTCTCCTTAGCCTAGTATTCTTATATGGTAGCAATTTACAAGCTTTGGTTTAGAAGTATTTATACAAGCCCGTCACAGGTTATATACTATATATCTCTTATATATAGTAAGACACTCTATAAAGGCCGGCGACAGGATATACGTTAATTTACTATAAATAACTTAGTGTTTCTGGATAAGTCTATTTTTAATAAGAAAACTAGCTGGCGCCACTAAAAATAGGGCCTAATTGGTAAAGAAATTTAATATAAGGCTAATATATAAAGAGGGCCTATATAGAGTATCTATGCTATAATAGGTCTTAACAGTTACCTGCCTTATATAGGTGTTTAAGAAGGATACTTTAAGAGGGAGGAGTTTCTTTATTGGCTATTTAATAACTTATTACTAGCGCTAGCAGAGAAGTATAGCTATTATATACTAGTTATAATACTTAACAACAACTCTGTATATGTTAATTAGCAGGTTATTAAGATTATTAAGGGAGTAGGCCACTTAATATACTTTTTGCCACTATACTTACCCAACTTTAATCCTATTAAGTTAACCTTTTCTATCCTTAAGGCCTAGATAAAATATTACTATTATTTTATACGGTTAGCCTACCTAATATTTAGTTACTTTCTATAAGCGGTAATTACATAGAGTAGGTATAATTAATTTATAAGGGCGTATTTTCGTTATATAGTAAATGGCCTTTATATAGAACGTAAAGAGTTAGATTAGGTGTGTAAACAGCCAGCCACCTTTAAGAGAGGTAAATTTAATATTATAAAAGTAGAGGGGCCTGCTAATAAAAGAGTTAGTAAGGAGTCTAGTATCTAGGAGCTATAATTAGTTATCTTTAAGTACGTCAGGAAAAAATTTACCAGCATTTAATTTTTTGTTTCTGCCATTTTAGCATTTTCTAGCATTTTCTAGCATTTCCCAGCATTTCCCAGCATTTAGCGGCATTTATAATTAAGTACTAGCATTTAGCTGCTAAATGCGGTATTTATAATTAAGTCTTAGCATTTAGCTACTAAGTACTAACTATAAGATTACTAAGCATACATAAAAGTATAATTTTTATAATTTTAATATTTTATATATATTTTATTAGTATTAGTAAGCATATATAAAAGTATAATTTTTATAAATTTAATATTAATAAATAAATTAATATATTTTATATTTTATATATACTTTCTTAATATTAGTAAGCATGCATAAAAGTATAATTTTTATAAATTTAATATTAATAATAAAATTAATATATTTTATATTTTATATATACTTTCTTAATATTAGTAAGCATACATAAAAGTATAATTTTAATAATTTTTTATTTAGCCGCACCTTAGTTAATACTATACGCTACACATTACAAAATGCGCATTTAGCCGCAATATGCTGCCAAATACTATAAAAATGCTGGTAAATTTTTTCCTAACGCTACTATATACGCTATGCTACTACCTACAAGTTACTAGAAGATACGTTCCTTAGCCCATATATACGCCACTATATAATTATAACAGGTTTCGCCATATAATAGCTATATATAGTGTTTAGAACTATCTACAGTTGCATTATACTCTTACAATTATTACCAGCATTAAATAGTTTTAGTATCTTCCTTACCTTAGCCTACTTTTAAGCTTAAACCGGCCTTCTCCTCATACACTAACTTCTGTAGTAACGACATAAATTTAGTTAACTTTAACATCCTCTACTTAATACTTGACTTCTAATTAGCTATAATAGTACTATAGTAGACGGGCTTGGTCTATCCTTGTTAATCTATTTAAGTAAACAGTTGCTTTACCTCTAAGAGCTTATAGCTTGGCTTAACCATAATAGTATAATTTATGTGCTGTAGGTTAATAGACAGCCTAATTAATATAAAGGTGCAAAGTAGGATCCACTTAAAATTATTAGTATTAAAGGTTTGCCTAGCCTCAGCCTTCTTAATATTAGATATGCCGGCTGCATAGCAAAGCACCTTATCTTTACTATATTCTTTATATAGCCTATTAAACTAACAAGCTAGTGTAAGAGGTAAGCAAGTGGTAATAATAATCTTATACGCTAAACCGTCTGTCCGTTTTTTAACATAAACGCAATCACAGATTTTTTTAGCTTTAAAGAACTTTGTATTCTGTTAAAAATGGCGGTTAAGTATATTGGTAAACTCCTTACTAAGCAGGTTAGTAGTCCACTTAGCAATAATTAGGTCCTTAAGTATACAACTCTAAGTTTTTAGGTATTTATCATTAGACTTAATTATAATAGGGGCTTGCTGGTCCCAGTATTAGACAATCTAGGTTATACTCGCTGCTGTTTTCGCGTTAGTGTATAACTTAGCTTAGGTAAGTTACGGTATCTTAGATTTAGTATTTAGATTGCTGCCATCTTCCTCTTATATAGCCAGAAGTTCCTTATATTGGTGCCTCTACTCTGTCCTCACTTAATCCTCTATAGTTGTAATTATAACCGCCTTAGTGTTATTAGGGTCGGCCTATAATATAACTAATTTAAGATAGCTATTCTTTAGGATAAGCTTTTACTAGTTAAACTAGAGTGTTAACTCCCCTCTACATATCTAAAACGTTGGAATAACTATACGGAAAAATGTAGCCAGTTCGCCGAATTTCCTATCTACTACTACTCTAGCTGGGTTGGTCTTTATATCCTTATAGAGACGGTTAAATTCCTTCTTCTTTAGCTGGATATTTTCTTCTTTAAGTTTAAGCAGTACTTTGAACTCCATTCCCTTTAGCTTATCTACTTCTTTCCACTTAGGCCTCTTTAATCCTGCCATAATAAACTACATTGGTTGCATTAGGTTTCTATTATTAGGCATACTAGACACCCTATATAGTAGGGCTGTAATTATACGCGATACGGTACTCCTTAACTATATCCTAAATAAATAATATTAAGACTCTACTGGTTACATCCAGGTAGTATTTATCCTAGAGGATACGCCTAACCTATATTACACTCTTTAATACCCAATGCATTCTAGGGGATTAGCTAATTAGGTGTTTCTATATACTGGTTTATATAGTAATAAACTTGTGTATTAGTTATATGGTAATACAATTTCGCGTAATAATTAGAAGGAATTAGGTTAAATATTTCGGCACTAATAGTTCCGTTATATTAGGGGCAGGGTGATAATTGTTCTTAAACCTAGCTTTACCCTATAGGTGTAGTAGCAAAGTCTTGCCAACTGTATATATATTGTTGTTATTCTCCTATTATTCCTCATTGGTCCACTTAAGAGCCTTACGGATTTGCGGCTATTTATCCTTTTTCAGTTTACCAAATATTTTAACTTTATTATAGCTAGGGGCGAGAATTGTAATCTAGGGCAGGTTGGGGCGCTTTATAATTGCGCTATCTTATAACATTACACTCACGTCCTTTAGAAATCCTAGCAGGCTTGGGTTTGGCGTAAAGACAACTAAGCAGCCTCGCTGTAGGTCTATAGGGTACAGCTTTTTAAAGTTATCTTCACAGTAGCATATAATTAGCTGCTTTGCTACCTATAAGCATTTTATATCCAGCGGATGTATCTTAGGTAGGTAGTAGGTTACGTCCCTAATAGCTTAGGCCTCTTAAACGTCTATTACGTTCTAATAATAAAAGTAGTTTATTAGCTATTAAGTAATCATTTATACAGTCTTGCCCGCGCTAGGTTTGTCTGCATAGATGCCGCCTCCTTTAATTATCCTCTCTTGCTTAAATGCCCAAGCCATATATACCACTTGGTATAGGCTGAATTTAAAGCCTAATATAAGGCCCCAATTAGGGAGTTCAATTAGGGCGGTCTTAAAGAGTACTTTTAATAAAATAAGTAGAAAATACTCTAGAGTAAGTAAAAGATCCGCCTCTATTATATACGCTAGTGCGCTGTCTAGGTTGTCCTTTTTAGCCTTATAGAGCTAGGCTAGGAAATTTTACTAGTTAAGTTCTTCCTCTACATCTATATCTTAGTCGTTATTATTAACCAAATCCTTATTTTAGTTGCTGTTATTAACCAAATCCTTATCTTTATCTCTACTCTCTATGTCCTTAGAGTTAGTATAATATAGGAACTAATTATCGTGTCTACCAGCATATTATAGCAATTTGCTATCCTCTACGGTAACATCTTAAGGGGTATTAACAGTTGGTAATACGGTAGTAGGGTTGTCTATTATATCGTCAGGCTAATGTATACCTATAGGTTCAGTAATAGGTTGCGGCAATTTGCCATTATCTATAGCAATTTCTCCAGTACTGCTGTCACTCATTAATGTAGGCTTATAGGCAGATAGGTTACGTCTTTCCTTTGCCAATTACCTTTTACGCATAACTAGCTCGTTATCGCTGCTTTCTATAAGGGTGCCTGCCGCTAATTCTAGTTAAGGGCGCTTCCTATATCTATTTAGGTTAGCCTTATAACTATTTAACTTCCTAGGCGCGGCCAGCTTGCTTTTGTTGTCCTTTACTAGGGCACTTATTGCCAATTTTAGTTAAGGCCACTTATTATATTTGCCTAATTTAGTCTTACTATTATCTAATTTCTTATATCTAATAGGCTTGCTCTTGCTATCTTCTTTGGAGCTATATACTACTAATCCTAAACAACTCCGCTTTTTGCCTTTTTTTAGTTTACTCTTGCTGCTAGCCTTACGCAATATTAGGACTTGCTAGCTATCTTTTACGCTACATCTATCGCGTCTAGGCGCCTCGGATTCAATGGCTGGTAGTATATTATTAGTGGCAGCAACTCAGGAGTTTAAGCTAGGAGGCGAGAATAATACTACAAGCATAGCCTCCTTTATGCCATTTTTCGCTATTTTGCTAAGAGCTGCAATAAGTGTGCCCTCTAACTATATTACAAGGTTTTTATGTCTCTATAGTAATATATAGATGTTCTTTTTAGGCGGACTATTAATGTTAAGCTCTATATAGGCTTACAGTTCCTCCCGTAGCTTGCCTAGAGCTGTATATAGGTTTCTGCTTATTAGATATAAGACTTAGACTATCCTAATTATTAACTTGCCCATTAAGCCTATAGATTAGATTTCAATCTTAATATCTCCTATATTAATTGCGTTGCTCGCCGCTAGGGTTACTAGCTAAGGCAAAGGGATACCAAACAGTAGGTTTATGGTAACGTCTATAGGCTATATTGCATATAGCAGCTAAGGTGGCGTCATCTTATCTCATACTTTAGTCTTTTAGGGTAATGTATATTTATATAGAGGTAGGTTTTTTAATTTATTAAAGGTACTTAGTACCCTTCTTATATAATTAGAACAAGCACTTTTTATAATTTTTAGGATTACCCGCAGTTTCTAATCTAGTGGAGCATTAGCAAATTATAGGAGTTACTTATAAAACTCCTTAATATATCCTTCTTTTATTATTATAGAGTTGCCGCGATATATTATATACTCAGGCTTAACTTTAATTGTAATATCTTTAACCCTCTCTTTTAGTCTATTATAGTTTTTAATAGTTATTCTAAAGCCTTAGGCAATATCTATATCTTTAATCGGCTTTAGGTTCGCCTTATACTACATATCTAGCTTTACCTATAGTTGCGTTATTATTAAGTCGCTTATTCGGTTAGGTATATATAATATTACAGCATATATTAAGTAGAAGGTAACTATTAAAGTAGGATAGCTTTATACGGTAGCTAGCTAGTGCTATACTAGTATAACTCTAGTGTTAGATATAATTAGAGGTTAGTTATTAGAGAGATAGAAGGTAGAGTAAATAAGGTAAATAAAGGAGAGGTAAAGTAGTAGATCTTGCAATTACCCGTATATACCTATATAGAGGTGAAATTAGCTGTTATTTACTACTACTAGTTAGGGTAAATGCGGCTAGACTTAATGCTATACAGTTAAATAAGGGCATAATTATATAAGGGTATAATTATATAACATATAGGGACTACCCTACCCAGCCTATTTAGGGCTAGGTAGCGGTCTAGTACTACTAAACTCTTACAGTTTTTAATATAAGCGATTTATTAAGTGCCTATAGAGGGGTAACTGGTTATTACAGTATAGTAGAATATAGGAGGTTATAGGCGTTACTATATTTCTTATTATTAATAAAGTTGGTATATATACGCGCCGCCAGAGTTAGAGGGCTGGCCTATATCTATATATACAGGCTCCATTGCTGCGAAGTATTTATTATATAATAGGTAGTATTTCTAGTAGATAGCGACATATTGCACTTATTATAGGCGTTACTATATTTCTCATTATTATACAAAGTCGGTAGATATACACGCTACTAGAGTTAAAGGGCTGGCCTATATCTATATATACGGACTCCATTGCTACGAAGTGCTTAGTATATAACAGGTAGTATATCTAGTGGACAGCAATATATTATACTTACTTTGTAATCACTAGTGTTATTATTATATACTTAAGGGCCTGCTGGGTAAGTCTATCTAAAACAATAATTATCTAGTATACGGGATACTTTTATGTCTATATCTAAATATCTAGTACTTGTTTAAACACATATCTACCATAAAAGGTTATAGGAGGTTTTATATCTTATATTATAAGTTTATATAATTAATAGCATTTTGCGGCATTTTGCGGTATATTAGGACATATTAGGGCATATTAGGGCATATTAGGGCATTTTAGGATAGTAGACATATTATATATACCTAGCATCTAGCCGCTTAGCAATATTAACTTATCTCACTATTTATCTATTTAGTGTTATATAAGAGGTTAGTATTCTACTATAGTATTTTCTACGTTAGAGTCTCTTATATTTAATATCTTTATTTTAGATCTATCTAGAACTATATACAGTCTTATAATATCCTACTCCCCACCTAGTACTCTAGTAAGAGATTATTTAGCTAATAATACCTTTTCTCTTACTAATTAAGGGAGGAAAAGACTTGTACTTTTTAGTAATAGTAGGCTGTGCTTATTAGTAATATTTTTAATAGATTATAGTGTTTAAGTTTCTATTTACCTATAACGTAATTAGCCTACCTATAGTAAAGTACTTTTACTTTACTACTTACTTCTCTTTTCCCTTACCCTTCTACACGTCTATATGCTTATATTATAAACTATAAAAGCTTAATAGTACTAAACCATCGCCTGGCCTATATTAAGAGATAGGCTAGGTAGGGTAGTCCCCTTAACTTATACTATACCACGTCTTCCTCTATAGGTTGGTCTTATCACTATAGATTTACCTTTACACGCGTTTAACCTATAGAGTGCACAACCATATATATTACCGCTAAGGCCTTATATATATAATTTTGTTAGGGCGCGCCTTATCTCCTTATCTTTACTAGTTAACCTAACTCTACTAACTACCCTCCCTTACTCCTACCCTACTAGCATCTACCTCTATAACCAGTACCTCTGTAGATCTATCTAGGCTATAGAGCCTTATAATATAGTAAGTCAGCTACCTTATCTTTAACCTTAGCTATGTAATAGAGAATCTATATTTACTAATATATTTACATAGACTACCACTTAATATAGCCTACCACTAAAATAGATCTACTTACTAATCATTTTATAACTCACAACGTTAACTATATCTATAACCACAAAAAGTTTACTAAGGGCGTTGTGGTTTTTAAGATTACCTTAACTATAGCAGCTATGGGCTTTAGTATCTTATAAGGTAATGGCAAGGGCCCTATACTTAATAAGCCTCTTCTTCTAGAGCTTGGCAGTCTATATCTCTCAGCCAACAACGCTCTAAAATGCTATCTCTATCTATCTACCGGCTATATACGCGCCAATTATTCTCTTAAGAAAGCTTCTTAACTTTATCACAGCTATAGTAAGGCCGGTTATCTTAAAGCCAACTACCCTAACCCTATATATAATAATTATGGGGAAGCCAGTTATCTTAAGAGTAACTATCCTTATATAACGTGCAACCAATATAGTGCTATAGGCTATAGAAAGCGAGACTATCCCTAGCTATTAGATAAGAAGAAGCGGACTTACCTAAACTATAACTCCCTAGACCATCAAACTGTCTTCTATAGTCAGGTATATAAGAACTACGGAGTTGTAGGGCATAATATTAATAATTATATAAGTGGACCTACTTTAATTTAGGTAATAGACGCCGCAACCGCTCTAGGTAAGGTAGATACACTAAATGCTGCTATTTTAAGTATAGCTACCACCTCTCCCTTACCTAAACCCCTTAATGCAGCCGGCTTCCATCCAGTAGCGGATAGCCTAGTAGATAATCTAGACACCTATATAGAGGATAGCGATTCTGTAATGGCTAAACCTTTAAATACACTCTAGCTTCTAAGCAACAACCACCTTATAGTTTAGTTTATTACGCAAATTATCAAAGAGTATATTATAGTATATAGTATTACGTTCTAGGTGTTTTACGAGGCCAGTAGAATACCTACTCACTATTTATATAAGATAGCGTCTGTCCGATTTATAGATGCCAACATTACTAGTAACGTTAAGGTTGGCACTACTAATACTACTTTTTTAGTTATTTAACGACTATTATATCTAACCATACTTAAGTATCTTACTTATATTCTCCTGCAAGATGCCATAACCCTGCAACTTTACTATATTAGGTTCGTTGCCGCCTTTAACAAACTCATATTAGGTACGCGTATATTACTTAATAAGTACTTCTTTATTAATAGGGACTTCGGCCCATTTACGCCGCAAATCTATAAAGCTTAGGATATGCTGTTAAATAATCCTACAGTCATTATCCACTTCTTTACGCTAGGCACTAAATGGCTTAATAGTTATATCGCGAGCCTAAACGCGAGCCTATAGTAGCAGAGCGTTAACAATCCTTTAGGTCGCTAGTAGAAGAACTATAACATAAATGTCCAGCTTAGTATATAGCTCTTAGTAGAGGACTAACCATTATATAAAATCCCTGTAAGGTATTAGTTTAATAGCGTTCTTAAGTATTTTACAGTCTAGTTCTATACCACAGTTACGAGCCTTAAGGTCGTTAACCAGAACCCCTAGGTACCTACTATTATTTATCTCATTACCTTCCTAGGTGGCGCGGACCAAGTCTACTACGCTACTATCTAGATGGTCAATAGTCTTACCCTTTACACTAACTCTATTATCAATATCTTATTCTTAGGTAAAGACGCAGATAGCTAGGCCAGCTAAAAAGGAGTTATTATTAATATTACTCCCTTTAGCTCCAGCTATAACTACTATACTTTTGTCTTTTAACTACGGGTAGGTTACAAGTTTATACTAAACCCTGTATTCGCTCCGGAGCATGTCCTAAGCAGCAACAACTTTATAATAGTTAATAACCTAAGCAAGGCCCTAATTATGGCATAGGGTATTAAATATCTCATAACTAAGCATGTCCCTAAGGTTGGAATCTCCCAAGAGATTAACACTCTACGCCACCTATAGTAAGGAGGCAACAGTTTCCAAATTAAGTGCTAAATTGCGCTATCTAATAACTTCACAGATCTCCTGCGTATTAATTACTTTAACTATGATATCGCTAAGTATAGGAAGAACTTAGTTAATAATACCCTTAAGGCCGTCTTGCCGCTATTTAACAAAGAGTAAATAGGTACCTATACTACGCTTAAATATATAATAGGCGGTATTTTGCTAATCTAAGGCCCTAGTGGTGTTGGGAAATTAACTTTCCTAACTGTCTTAGTACAATACTAGTATCGACTTAGGTTGCCTTAGTAGGATCCTATTAGAATTTAGGTCTTATTGCCACTTAATCACCAACTAGATATGCTAGCCAAGATAATTAACAATACACTTATAGAGGACTATAAGGCACTAATTATATAAGGCCGTCTCACTAAATTTCCTATTGTCCTTTACCGCTATATGCGCTCAACGGAAACTAAGGTCTATATATAGGATACCATTATATAGCAAATAGCGGCAGGCATTAACACTCGTCCTAAGTATTTCAAGAAATAGGATAACTATGCTATAATTAACAAGGACGCATCTATGCTAAATATAGCATTCCTGCTCTACTATACGTTTAAGGCTAGCAATGCTACCGGCTTTAATAAGTGGTTGTAGGTTATAGATTTATCTAAAGGTTAGTAGCTATTACGCCTTATAGGTGTCCTGGATAGTAACGAAAACCTATATCCTATTATAGACCCTAATATAACTAAATACGCCAAATTCCGCTAATATTTATACTAATTTACGCTTAGTGACAACATAATATAAGATAATAAGATAGGATTAACACTCACGGCTAATATAGTTATTATATACCTAGCCAAGAAGGCTAATGTCATTCTTATAACACCTAATATAGTCTCGCAAACCTGTATACATTCTATTAGCGCCGCACGCGCAGTTTTCTATAATAAGGCTAAAAAGGCGTCTAAGCTAGGCAGTCTTGCTAGATTCGCCTAGAGTAGACTATATTTAATCTAGGGAGGTCTATAAATCCAGGCTAGCAACCCTATGCCTTAGGTTCTCCTTAGTAATATATACCAACTAAAACCAATCCTTAGTCCCGATTTTAATAATCCGTTCCACTATTAGAAATCCATCTCCCTCTATATACATCTCCTTGCGGCTAGTGCGGATACAGTATAGTTCTTACTACAACATTAATTTGTTAAAGATATTGCATATCTTATAAATGCCGTCCTACTATATAGCCAGCTTTAGACAAGCCTAATAGTTAAGAATCAAGAGCAGTTAAAGCTAGCGGCAAGCTTTTTTAAGGATATACTGTGCTGTAACCACCCTATCGCGTTTCTCGCCGTTAATGGTACTATATAGGTAAACAAGTTTAGCCAATCAACGTATAATCTAGTCTACGCTTAACGCGCATTCTAGGTAGCTATAGCGCTAATAGACTTTGGATTCAAGCCATTAGAGGTTAGCCTTGCCATTCTATATACAGCCTAACTTGCCATCTACTCCACAGCACTGCATGCGCTTAAAGAATGGTGCTATACCCAGTAAGATAGCAGTAAGTAGTAGGAATTTGCGCTAGTAGTTAGTAAGATCAAGGTCTTCACCATTAATAGCATCTAAGGCGGCTAGGTGGAGTTATTAGTATATAATATAACAGTTACTAGTCTACTAAAATTTATCTAGGATATAGCAAGGAACCTTCTTACAATTACTAAACTATAAGCGGGCCTTATTATTATTAGTAGTCCCTAGGTGGTCTATAATCATTATACTAGCAATAAGACCTTTATAAACACCGCGTACTACAAAATTAAGAAGTAGTGTAAGGATAATAAGGTATTTATTAACCTTAAGAATCCTAAGTAGAAAGAGAACTTCTAGCAACTTATTGCCCTATTTAACGTTAATGAAACCATATAGCGTGTCTACCGCCAGCGTACAGCTAATCACACGCCTATTTTATACAGCATAGACATTAACTTCAACATTACTATCCCTAACTTCGCGGGTGCAATAAATATTAGTAGTACCAGTAATTATACCAAAGCGTAGAATAAGGCTAATAGAGAGGGCGCCAACAACAACAGCTAGGATAGTACCGGTAACAACAGCAAGGATAACGACAATAGAGAGGATATTAGTAGCGTCGGAACATAAGGAGAGTGGTAAGAATGGATATTATAAACACTACTAGCAGTAAGACCCTTAGATAGGGACACTAGATAGAAGTTAAAAGCGGCAGTAGCTACAGGCCTTTAGTATTTATAATTTTGCTACAGCACTAGATAAAATACGGTATATTATAACACTATATATTACAGCCAAATAGAATAAACTTTTAATAATTATAATCTCCAAAATAGATAAGCGCATTACAGTAAAGACAGCCTAATTTATAAAGTCTAGTAACCCTAATTTCTATCCCTTATAGGCTAGCGGTTAATTAATGCTAATCTATAATCTAGATTTTAAGTACTTAACCAGTTAAATTATAGTCTAGATATCTTGCTAACAACTACAACTAGTTAGCTAGCTGCGAGCTTTAGCCTTTATAGCTAACTAACTACGTTAAGTAGATTACTTGCTATCTACTAATTATTAAGCTATCAGCTAGCTGTCCTAATTAGGTAAGTAGTATAGCTAGTGGAGCCTTTAGCAGAGCCTCTAACCTAGTTTTAGCACATGCTATATTTAACTAAGGGTTTACTAATCTATAATAATTCTAGCTTAAAGCCAGACTCTATAATTAATTTCCTTAGCTACCAAAGCTTTACTAGGGGCTTAGTACGGAGCTCTACCAAAGGTTTTACTAAAAGCTCTGCCAGAGAGGCTCTATAAAGCTCCCTTAAAGCTCTATATAGAGCTCTACTAAGACTCTATATAGAGCTCTACGGAAACTCCGCATAGAGCTCTACGGAAACTCTATATAGAGCTCTATTGAAGTTCTACACAGAGCTCTACCAAAGCTCTGTATTAAAGCTCTATACAGAGCTCTACTAAAAGCTTTAACTACTACTAAATCTTACCACCAAGGCAGCGAGCTGCCAGCTAGCTACAGTCTTATAGCTAAGCTCGCTAACTACTTACGTTATCAGCAACGCTGACAGCAACACTAACTTTTAAATATACTAACCGCAACTATTATCAATTACTCTCCGTATAGTACGGGCCGCCTCTATTTTCGCTAAACTATAACAACCCTAAATAGTATCTAATCCTTTTCTCGCCATAGCTGCTGCTAAGGCAATGCGACTTAACGCCCTCTCCTATTTATATTAGGCAGTTCCCTAACTTAGGCTATACTATTGCCGGTATCAGCACGCCCTTACCATATCTCAAGAAACTTGTCGCTAAGGCTATAGGTCCTTAGAATAATATTTATCCTACCCTACTAGCTACTAGCTAGCAAAATATAGGACAAATATAATATTTATATAATTGCCCCTAATAGAAGAGCCTGTAGTAAAGGCGATTTGCTATACTATACCTAGATAACCTAAGATTATATATATAGATAATAATTTTAGGGCTTCCTAGTGCAATAAAAGGTCTTACTATAAGGCAAATTTAACTAAAGTCACTATCTCTATATAGATTAGATCAACTGTAATTAATTAATACCTTCTAGCCCACCTAGCAAAACGTGTCGCGCTAGTAATAGGGCTAGATAAACGTTAGCAATATATTATAATTAGGATAAACACCTACATACTATCTCTATAGATAGCCATAAATATAGCCTAGCCTACCCTATAATGAACTGCCCTTAATAGAGCAGCCCTTAAGGCCCTATTATTTTGGATAGGCATAGTCTCTATATAGGCGGCCTATATCTACTCCTTGTTATAATCTACCCCGGCCTTTAAAAACATCTTAACCAGCAGCTAATATTCGACTATATATAGGCCTTAAGGCGTATTGGGCAACAACACCAGACTTAAGGCTATGTCTATACTTAGGACTAAGTTTATACCATCTAGTTGCCGCCTGCGAAGTAGTATAACGAGTTATTCAAGATTGCAGCCGCAGTTCTATATATAGCTAAGTGGGAATAAGTTCTGTGAGTTTGTGGCAGCTATATGCCCCTTTTCCGCATCTACTATATAGTTAATGCTAGGCCGCCCTAGCACCTTTATCTTTTTACGTATATTTAACTATACGCGGGCTAGTATATTCTGTATGGCCTTATATACCTATAGCGCTAATGCCTTCTCGCATTCTACTATTTAACGGATAACTTTCTAGATTACCTACTTATGTAGCAAATTATTTAGTTGTCTATAAAATAAAATATGCAGGATACCATCCTTAATAATAACCTGCTTAAAAGTCCACTTAATAATATCAAGTCTCTCCATAGTAATACCTAAGCCGGTAATAAGCTACATATCTTTTCGCGGGTCTATGGCGCTTATAGAGTTATACCACACTATATTTACAGCATACCGCTATTATATATCGCGTTCTATTGTAAAAGATAGTCTAGTATCTTAAGTAGGGAATAGTGGTGTTTAGAATCTTGTGCTTAGTATAATAGAGAGGCGGTATAATATTAGCAATAAGTAGAGCCTTCTAGCCCAATATAACGCGATCTGGCGTAAATTAGCATAAAATGTAGTAGATTGCGCCATCTAGCGCGTTAGTGTTTATAGACATCGCCATACTCTTACTTATAACATAGCATAAGCTATAAACACTACTTTAAATATACAGTTTTATATAGATGTTATTTTCGGCCCCTTTTTAACTAAACTATAGCAAGTTACAGCTTAATGCGGCAATTTACAAATAAGCTCTATCTAGCAGCAATATAGAAAGTACGGGACTAAAGTAAAAAGTATAGGTGGTCTAACCTATTATAAACAATATTATCTAAGAAAATAGAAACGGAAGAAGGATAGACATAAGGCCGTTAATATTAGAGAGATAGATAATAATGCACCCTTATACCATTAAAGCTTAGGGGAGTATTAGATAGCCTATTATAGGGCTAAGCTAGAGCAAGATAATAAGTAGTCACTTATATAATATATAGACGACGATGCACTATACTATTAAACCTTAAAAGGGCATTAAATAACCAATTATAAGGCCAAATCGGAGCAAGATAATAAGTAGCCACCCATATAAGCTCTAGGCAATAATATTATTAATAAGCTAAATAATAGGGCTATAGATATACACTATAATAATAATTCTATAATATTCAATAGGGTGCACAACCTGGTAATAGTTAAGACTAATCAGCAAACTTTAACTGGAATATCTACAGACGTCTTTCAGACCAAAACATTTAAAGAGGCTATTAGCCGCGCCGCGGGAAAGCCTCTAGGACAGAACCAAGAAAATCCATAAACTACAGATAATACTGCGGCAGTATACAACATTATGCCGTATATTAAACGTACTAGCAGTGCACTAGATAAGACACCTCCCCTATTTTATCCTCTTAGTAGTAAGGCAGAATATATATAGGTTTTATAGTGGGTAAGCTATAGGACTTCTAACCACACTATTAATAAGTGGTTTAATAATATCAGGCTTTAGGGAATATTTACCAACCATTTTTCTTACTAGAGTGCTAAAGATATTAAAGCAAAACTACTTTTAAAACGGATACAATCCAAGAGTAAGCAACTATAGTAGATTAAAATAATTGTAACTATAGGGGACCAGCAGCTGCTAGTACGTTACTAAAATACTTTAGAGATTGTGTCCCTCCTTATTAATCACGGCCCTTTTTAAGGAGATATAACTTTCTTATTAGTAAGGTAGTACTCATCAGTAGGAATAAGAATATACAATAAGCTTAACACAGCAGACTAGTAATAGGAGACGCAAGAGCAGCTACTACTTAGCGCAACTATAGTGCCAATTATATTAGCTAGCAATAAGACCTAACTAACACAATACGCCAGTGGCAAGAAAGCATAGCCGCTCTATATTTTAATTAGAAACATTAAACTACGTATTTAATAATCTGTAAATTAACTAGCCCTATTACTACTTATATACCTCCTAGTCTATATACCTAGCAACCGAACAATACAACTAGCGGTACAATATAAGACCTTTATAGCCATCCTTAAATGTATACTTTAGCAATAACCCTACTGCTTATATAGTTAAGCTAATAATGCCTATAGCGTTAGAGAAAGCTAGCAAAGAAGGAGTATATCTCCTATACGCGGATAGCTAGGATTAACACTGCTTTCCACTTCTAGTTATATTTATGGCTAATTATAAAGAACAGGTCACGCTTACAGGTATTAAAAGTGGCCGCAAATGTTTAATTTGTTATATATATATAAATAAATAATATAATCTAACAACTGCTATCTAGCGGCTATGGCCGTTCCGTATATACTAATTGACAAAAGACTAAATACGAATGTAGTAGAAAGGTTATAATACTAATAAAAAGGATGACTTAGATTATATTTGGCCGTTCCGCAACTTTATATAGGGCTATAATCTATCTAATATCTACAAGATAATGGCGCCTAATTTCCTATACTAGGTGCTTAAAGGCCTTACTAATAAATACCTTATATACTAGATTAAGGGGCTTATACAAAGTAAAATATAGGCTAGAAAATATTGGGGCCTCAATATCCCGCGCATAGATGGTTACGGCTAGGAGATATTAAATATTAATGCACTTATTACCACCCACTTTGCATAGGTAGAGCGATTTACCAATATAATAGTATAGGATAGCTGGGCAAATGTCGGCCAATAGATAGGAAAGATGTATAAATCTCTATTACAACAATTGGTTCCCGCTATAGCACTTTTACTAAAACAGAATAAAAGCGCCATGCTATTTATCTAGGCATTTATAGACTTTACTATACTATCTTAATATATATTACACAACGAATTAACCATCTGGTACCTAGCAGCAGCTATTTATAGAATAGACAAAATAAAGGATATATTCCTTCTATTTTAACCAAGCAAGGTAGGACTACTACACTTTAATATTCCTAAGCTATATACCATTACCTACTATCTAGAGAGCATCTAGTAACTAGGAGCAATTAAAGGTACAGATATAGAGTACTTAGAGTAAGTATATAAGCTACAGAAGGCATTCTACTATAGGACCAATAAATGGAATAACTATAAAGAGCAGATGCTATAATATAACACTATATATCTTAATACGATGCTTCGGAACGAACTTAAGCTATAGGCGTTAACTAATATAATTAACATAGTAGACCTAATAAGCGCAATATAGACGATACAACTAGGTCCTACAGTTAATGTATACGCACATCGCTTATATATATAGAACTTCAACAACTATATAGCTTAGACACTTTAAGACTAAAGAATTAATATATCTATCTAGTGTATAGTTAAGGAGGTATAGCGCTAGATAGAGATTACCAACCTTATATCTAAACTGGCCCCCTTTATAAGGGAATACTGTAAGTAGATTAATAGAATCTGGTAAACAAACTAGGACGTTAACCAACTAGAGGCCAATAATAATTAGGTATTAAAGATGCCCCTAAGTATTCATTACAGCGTTATATACTATATTCGCTTCGGGAAGGACGCCACTAACACCAATAAGCTTAACAAGGTGTTTGCTCAATATACCCTATTATAGGCTAACACTAGAGCCCCCCACTATAATACTATAATAGTACGAGAATATAAGTAGGTAAATAACAGCCTCTATAGCAATAAAGTTAGGAGGCTTTATCTGCTACTCACAATCTAGGATACTGGGCGATTAGATAGAGAGGGCAAATACCTAAAATACGCTAGTGCGTTAGTAGAGACCCTCTAAGTTTATAATAGTAGCAAGATTAACGCAAAAACCGGAATACTTAGAGTGTAGAGCATAAAGCCATCCAGTAGCAGGATAAGACGCACGCTAGATACCCTCTAGATATATAATATTAACTATATTATAAGGCCCATCTCACTTGTACTAACAGACATTAACGTTATAGACTGTTTCTTTATAAACAACTACAGCGATTGGGATATATATAATACTATATATAACAAAGACTTTAAGCGAATAAATAGGGCATAGGTTAATGCATATATAAGGAAATAGGCTTGCACTAGGTGGTAAATAAATATAACTTAGCTAAAATAGCGGCAAGTTACAACTAGCGGCGCCAGATTGCAATAAAGGGGTAGATTACCGCAACCATAATAAACTAGAATATAATACTACTATATATTGCCCTCTACGCGCTAGCTACCCTTTATATTCTATACACTATACCCTCTACCTTAAAAGTAGGTAAATATTGTAAGGAACTAGGCTTCTGCGCGGTATAGAAAAAATATTACGTAAAGTAGGATTTTATACTATAGTAAGGCAATCTAATTGCCCTGTTATAAAGCCTAATAAATAGTTAGGCCGCCCTTCTAACTTATTATTATAAGTTAGTTAAGGCTCTTTTTTATCTACACTTAGCAAGAAAACCCTAATTTATACCATAAAAGTTAAACGGGTTGTTGTTTAAAGTATATTAGGTATAAGACTCTAGACCATCTAGCGTCTCCTAGGGAAGTAAGGTGTGTATAAAAGCTAAATAGTTTTACTAGACTAATATACTTATCCTCTACCTATCCTATAGAAAAGTAAACGAAGACGCTGTAAGTTAAGTAGTAGCTCCTAAGATAATCTAGATCTTAAAGGGGATAATATTAAGCTTTATACTATAATTATCTCTATTAAAAGGCAAGGCTGTTATTAATACTATTATATGCCATAGTATAACCCATTATTATTAATTTTGATAATGTTATCCTAATAGATAGTCCCGTTCTTGTTAGACGAAAGCCTATAAACCCTAAGCGACCCTAGGACATCTAAAACCTACACTTAAAAGAAATATATACGTTACTCAGACGAATAACCGCTATAGAATAACTTTAGACGATGTATAAAGCAGCTACTTAGCCCAGTTAATACAAAGATATACGGTATTGCTTAGACACGTCTTGTCGTATATATAATAACAGGCTCTATGCCTAAAGAGCTCTATCTCTCTCCCTGGCCGGAAACAAATATAAGCGGTCTAAACACACTAATAAAGCAGACATGGAAAAAGGTGATTACTATTATAGACCGTTATAAAGGCCTAATAAATAGAGCATTAAGTATACCACCAGGGCCGACAGCACGCAAGGTTTGCAGTCCTTAGATTTAGTAGTACTGTGCTAACTAGTTTTCCAGCTATACGACCAACTCAGCGTGTTTTAGTATGCTATAATAAATATAATACGCAATACCGTTGCTAGGAGCTATAACTGCCTTAAACTAGATACTAAGGTTATAGCAAAGGAAGTAGAGGAACTACTTAAGGATAACCGCTTTACGCTTAGTGGCCTAGTTAGTACTCTACCTTTTACTATACTTAACTAACTAAGGCTAGGATGGAGAGATAAGATTTAGGGCGCTGATTATTACACACTATATTAAGCGCGTGTTCTTTAATACTAGGCCAAGGTTACTCGCCCTTAATAAGAATAGTGCTAACCTATTCTTACCTATTACAGCTAATATAATATGGCTTATATGTGTAGCAATTTAATATGCGCTTAAGGACTATAGAAGCGGAATATAAATTATTTATAAGTTTAAAGCCAACGCCATAGTTATAGGTAAAACTATAGGAAGCCTCTTACTATACTTACTAAAGCGTATTATAGATAGTTAGGAGTAACTATAGAATATCTAAAAGAGCTACTAACCTAAGCATAATAAAAGGCTACGCAGGCTACTTCTATAACAAGTTAATAAGATGCGGAATATAACCAGAGACAAGATACTACAGACTTAGTAGGTAATTAGCAATCCTTTTAAGGATACTATAGAAGATTTAGAGGAACTGGATCCTAAGTACAATAACAGGTTTACTTAATAACCGTATACTATAAGTATAAACACATAATATTACATTGATTGCGTCATAACGTCATATCGCGATACTTGCTGTATGCTATAGCACTTTACCGCCGTTTCCTATTTTACAATATCCCGCTATTTTAATTGTTGTACGCGGGCTAACAAAGATAATATAATAGGACAATAGTAGCCCAGCGTATTTATCGCCAAGAATAAGCCCCAAAACTATATATAAGGTCTCCTTCTCGTAGTATACTAATAAGACGATTTTAATGCTATATAACTATAATATTAATGCTATTAAAGCGCTCCTTAAATAAATTTAAGGTGATAATAAATAGGAAATAGAAATTAATTACTGCATCTTGCGGTATATATTCGCCAGCAAGTCCAAGGTTATAGATATTACGGATAGTGCTATACTAGAGGATATAAAGGCCCGCCTACGGAGTAGAGATGGATAGGTAATACTAGAACTTACTAACAAAGAGGATAAGAGTAGAGAAGGCAGCGGAATAGATAGGGAAAATGACAGCGACAAAGAGGATAAGAATAGAGAAGGTAGTGGAATTAATAGGGAAAATAACGGTGAGAATGAAGACAATTAGGGGTTTAGTAGTATAGTGCTACTATTATGGTAGAACTAATATAAATATTAAACTTAAAATAGTAGGTTAACTAAAGGGCGTTATTAGGCGTATTAAGGTTATACTATACTACTATTAGGTCAAAATGTGTTCTTTATATAGTGTGTGCCAGGTGCGTAGAATAAGCAGAGAACACTAACTGTGTAGAATAAGCAAAGGGTACTAACTGCGTAGACTAAGCAAAGTATACCAATTACGCGGAATGGGTAAATACTACTAACCGCGTAGACCAAACAAATACTATTAAGTGCGTGGGATAAACACTTAATAACAACCACATAGGAAGAGCAACACTTATCTATTGCTTAAAGTAAGCAAAGTATACTAATTATGTAGAATAGGTAAATACTACCAACCGCGCAGATTAAGCAAATACTATTAAGTGCGTGGGAAGAGTAACGCTTATCTATTACTTAAAGTAAGCAAGATATACAGAATACGTAAGGAGGGTATTATACGTTAATTACGCATTAAGTGTAAAAAAAGCTTAATAGAATAAAGGCACCACTTAACCAGGTAGCTGCAAATGCGCAATTAGCTGTACCGCGTTATTGGTTTCTGTTAAATGCGGTAGTATACCGCTCCTTAGTTAATACTATACGCTACACGTTGCAATGCGCGAAATGCGCATTTGGCCGCCAAATGCTGCCAAATGCTGCAAAAATGCTGGTAAATTTTTTCCTGACGTAGGATATAAAATTATTATTGTAAATAAATCTACTGGAGAGAATAACTTTATAATCTATAGTAACCTTATCTATTAAAGCTTAACTAAGAGTAAGCGCATTACTCAAAGTGTTCTAGTGTTAGAGATATATAGAATAGTTAGCGGAGTTAATATAGTAATTGCAATTAGAACTACCCTTAAGATAATTATAGATCGGCTTAAACTCCCTACTATTCCTATAATTGTGTGTACCGACTTATACTCCCTCTATAAGTGTTTAGTCAAGCTTGGTACCACAAAGGAGAAGCGTCTTATAATTAATATTATAGCACTTTGGCAATTCTATAAGTGTTAAGAACTCTTTAAGATCTAGTAGATTAATGGCTAAGACAATCTAGTAGATGCGATAATAAAGGCAAACCCAAATAAGGCACTAGAGACGTTTATTAACACAAATACTCTGCATATATAAGTTAAAGGTTAGGTTAAAAGGGAGTAGGAGATATAGCAATTTAAGAGCAGCCAATTAGGATTTTCTATACCCGGTATAGAAAATTGCTATTAGCTCGCTTATAACTAGCGCCTTGGCGGCCCTAACACGATATCCACCCGCAACTCTAAGTAAGAAAGCACCACGTGCTAAAAGGCAAATTTTAGGATAGCGAGACTTATATTATAATAGCAATAGTAAGTGAGGAGGATTAATATTTGTTACGCTAGTTAAGCAGTATTTATATATAGATGGCAACTACAAAAGAAGAGTTGCCAGTGTCGGGAATTAGATAAGCGGTCGTTACGTAACGCCGCGGCACTAGCGTGGCGAGAAGTCTTAAGCTCCTCGCCCTTCCTTATTCTAATTAAGAAGCATATTAACCAACATCACTGTAACCTACTCAAGTAGTCGTTATTGGTGAGTTACCCTATGTGACCAATACCTAGACTTATAAATTAATCCGAACCTGGAAGACTTAAGATATTTACTATAGTTGCTAAAGCTAAGATTCCTAGTAGCTTATTATCTCCCGTTAACTAAACAGCTATATTAATTACGCTAGGTAGGCTTACAACCTAAAATTAATCCCCACTATTACTCTAAAGAAGATGCTTAATCTTTATATTTACTAGCAAAACGAGTTTATTAATACCATAATAATTGCCAATAGAGTTAACATTAATATATTTAAACAGGGAAGTAGTAGCGGTTAATTTTAGCGGTAAAGGCATAGCTAGAGCTTTCAAAGTAGGGTTTATACTGTTCTCTTCACTATTACTAAATTAAAGCTGATTTTCTAGCAAGCTAACTATTTCTAATATTAGTATATCTAAAACTATCTAGCTAATAGAGTTAATTGTCCTACCTTTATTAATCTTATCGCTATTACCTATATAAGCATTTCGGCCAGGAGGTTTATATTCATCTTTATAATCATTATAATTGCTAGTGTACATAAATTGGATTAGCTGCCTCACAATATTTAGCTAAAAGTTATTTATTATAATAACATTGGTGTCTAATTCCTACGTTACTAAGTTAAGCAAGCTCTATAATATCCTAGGGTTACTAGCTAAAGACACACCTTAAACCCCCCTTAAATTGCTGCTTTAATTATAGGAGACTATATATAGATAACGGCTTTATAGACCTTAAACTCCTATCCGTTATAAACAAACTTAAGATTACTAAACTTGCCCAATTTCATTATCTGGACTAAAACTAAATTTAGACTTTTAGCAGACATTATAAGGGGCTAAAAAGATCCCTATACTGCGTATAAAGTGTTAAGGCTTACTAAGGAGAGAGATTGGCTTTTAAAGGCCTTTTAAGAGGGGGCCTTAGGGTTTATATAGTCCTCTTATTATAGTAACGTTAGAGACTCTTATATGGCTTTATATATAACCTTAATACCACCCCTTAGCTTCTTAAAGGTACATTTCTCCTTAAAATTACACTAATTACTATAATAGGAAGGTTATAATTTAGTTCCGGTGTTTATACTTAAAAGTATAACCAACCCTAGTTTACGTGTAAATGCTTTATATTTCTACCTAGGTAGTTAGTTTATAAGCCCTTCTACCACATTATCTTCTAACTTTATTAAAATAATATCAATTTCCCCTCTTTGTACTTATTCTTTTAACTAATAGTAGTTAATAGTTAAGTAGTTCCCAGTTAATATAACCCTTATAGCTTATATATATAACTATTATACTGCCTATTATTAGATGGTATTATGCTTATATCCAAGGCATAAGAGAGGATTTTATAAGTAATAAGGTGCCTAAGAGAATAGTTACTATAGAGGAAAGGCTTAGATTGCTAAGCAATATAATATTATAACCACCCCGCCAGAAGGAACCCAAACTAGCGCAGCTGTAAGGCCCTAGTTATATAACACAGGATAGCACCAGGGTGTTATTTAAGGTAGATAAACCACTTAATCACGCTAGCAGGGAGGACGGTTAACCCACTCTAGCTACACCCTTATTTATAAGCTATTATTTAGCACCAATTAAGGGAAAGGCCAGGGTAGAAACGTTTGCGCTATAGATAGCATATAGATATAGAGGTTAAGACAGTAGGCACTAAGGAAATAGTAAGGTAAATTTAAGGTTAGATAAAGATAGGGGTCTTAAAAAAGGAGTAAGATTTAAAACCAGGCATTAAAACGGGATCTATAGCGGGTTCTAAAACAAAATTAATAGAAACTAACCTAGAGCCAGACCAGCGCTAGACTCTTTACTAGGCATATTTATTAGCATAGAAGAGCAACCCCTACTAGGCAGATACTTTAATGTAATAGTAAGTACACAGTAAGGCCGCTGCGGAAAGTTAAAGCGATAGTAGTGGCCCTATAAAGCTTCACTTTGGTTAATAGAGCAACGCTTAAGCTATATTAATATTATATTACTCATTCTATGTCTTAAATATTGCCAGCCTCCCATTATAACTATTATATAATACTTACGCAAGCGCAAACAGCCCTATAATATCTTTAACATCTTATACACAACTTATATTAATAGTCGCCCTAATATTACATGCTAGATAAGTAAGTGCCTACCCACTATTACTTTCTAAACTTATAAGCATTACTATACCCTAGCTAATATCTCCTACACCTATAATCCTTAATATTATAAACCATCTATTATAAGCAGCACGCTCTAAAAGTAGCGGAAAGCCAGATATATTGCAATATCTAGGTTAGAGGCCTATATTGCACACACTATAGGGTATAAAAGTAGATATGGCATCTTTTAGCGGTACCTTTATAGGAATCTCCTATAGTAGAGGTCTAACAGAAAGAAAATAAAGCAAATTAGGTACAAACCCTTAATTATGCCATCTTGGTTATAGATGGCATATAATAAAGGTATTCAGTTTATAAACATTCCTTTTAGCAACATAGATTAGATTAAGAATCTCCAATTTAATAGAAAGCATAAATATGCGTTAGTCACCAATATAGGAGTAGGAGTTTTCCAGAACTATAGCCTAGAACTAATAGATACAAGCTATACTATCTTAGACTTAAGAAAAGTAGAAAGAGTAGAAAGAGGGTAGATTTAGTATAATATTAAGGTAAGTAGAGACCTTTATAATAAACGGTGTATTATTATTAGGAGGGAGTTTTATAGGATAAGCATGGGCTAAGGGATAAAAAGTACTATATATTAGTTATTAGACCAACTAGTATAAATGGCAAGTATATAAGGATTAGAGTTGGGTGGATTTAGAGTAACTATATAGTAAGACAGAGGCTTAATATGCGAGTTGTATAAACGGCTTTATATTTAAAAATCTTACAGAGTAAGTAATAGATATATAAATTCAATATTAAGTTATAAGGTATAGTCTATATAGTTATAGGCTCTATCTACCTACATTATAGATACTTAGTTAGAGTTGGGCTAAATATAGCGTTTAACTATTTTAGGTAAAGCTTATTGCTAAAACTACTACCTAAAGTAAATCTAAATGCTTTTACTATATACTTAGCTATAAGGCAACTTCCTCTTTACACGGAATGGTTTTAGTAGCAGCATATTTAGCGGTATTTATAGCAGACTATTAAAGTATAAATACTTTAAACTCGCCCCTGCTAGTAGGGAGGGCGGCCAACCTATATACCCCTATAGGCTTATACTATAATAGAGAAGTATTTTCTTATACTATAGCAAACCACATATAAATAAGCATGGCGCCTTACTAGATATATAAAGTGGGGCGCCAAGCCTTTTACTTATAGGCGATATTACACCTACACTTAGGCGGAAGCCAATTTCGCTAGTAACTATAAAATTGCCCATTCTTATTATAGGCAAAACTAGTCTAGCTAACATAAGCAGCTAGTATTAAGCTGGGGCTGCAGCTAATAAAATATAGGTTTAATCCTAGACCATTGCTTATATAACACGCATTATCTATTATACCCCTCTAGCTATTATAGGTTAGGGCATTAACATCCTAACACCTTATTGCACCGATATTAACCAGATAGTATTCTATATAGTTTAATAGATTAATGGCCGCAATAATGCTCGTTTAGACCTTAGGAGGCAGTAGCACTATATATATTAGTTAGTCCCCATAAGTATACCTAATAGAGCTTACTTAATATAAATATAGACATTCTAACGTCTAAAATCTTGCACATACTAAGCTAACCACTACAGCCCTAATTTCCTCTTAACTCTCCTCTCTACCGCCGCTATGGCTAGAGGTTTTAATATTAATATACCATAATAGGCAATTAAAATGGCAATATTAGCTAACTGTACTATATCTGCGTCTACTACAACTAGAATTGCGGTTAAGGCCTACAAGATTACTATAAAGGATAGATTATATAGGACAGTAACTATAAAATACGTAGTAGTAACCCACGCTGCTATTATGGCGCTGCTAGTTATCAGGATTAAGCGGGTGCTAAAAATAGCATGCCTAGGTTAGGGTTTTAGATATATGCAACAGGAGAATATAACTATTTTTCTAAGTTTTAGAACGGCTAGACTAATAAGGAAAGGGCATTAAGCCTACCCAATCCTTAATATATTAAGTTTGTCCTATAGTTATTATAAAGTCTCTATATTTAGAAGCTGTAATTAAGTTATTCTATTTACAGAATATAGGATGTCTTTATATACACAATAAGGATAATTTGGCACTTAATGCCGCTACCACTAGTAGGGAGAATGGCTAACCCGCTACAGCCATACCCTTATTAAGGGTGTACTATTTCCTTAGTTAAATATAGTATTAGGTAATAGATATATAGTTCTTATAGTTAGCTTCTAAACTAGAGCAAGCATATTAATAGTAGGTAGTATTTAGTTAGCGCTCTATAACGGCCTATACCCTAAATAGTATATAGCCATAATAGAATATACATATATACATACATACGTTAAGGGTGTATATTTGAGATTAAGGAATAGAGAATGTAGAGTAAATAGGCAACTAGTAACCAACTATCTTAGGTATAGCATTATGGCGGTAATACACTGCCGCTACTTAGTATTTAGCTTAGTGTAGTTACTAAGTTAACTAAACCATACTAAAACTTCTAGATTATAATTAATTCTTATAACCACTATTTAACTTTATAATGCGGCCTTTCCAATAGCATAACATATAGCTATATTTACATCACAGCCTCCTTTAAAAAAACATTAGTATATTACACCGCCTTTAAGCTTTATAGGTATACCTTTAACGCCCCCACTAACTAACAAGAAAGCCTTTACCTAAGCTTACTAAGTAATCGCGCTTTTTAAGGATATCTAAGCTAGAAGATATATTAAGGAATATCTATAGACAGAATTTCAGCTTGTATAAGGAGAGTACAATAAGATAGAGCGTTAGCTTAGGCGAGATAAATTGCTATTTAGATATATTAAAGACAAGATATAGTATATATGCTTAAGAAATAATAGGAACGGCAGCTAATAATAGGGATTAAATAGATATAATTACCGCGGAGGAAGCTATTAACTTATTATTTAAATGCCAACCAGCGTATATAAGCTCTTTATTAATGGTGTTAAAGATATAATTTAAAGTTAGTTAAAAGCAATTTGCAGCAGATTAGATAGGGCAGCCCTCTTTACACAGAAAGTGCGCCTAGCCCAATTAACTAAGATATATTTTCCACTTAATAATGCTCTACCTAGCATAAAGTTAAAATATAAGCCGGACGCCTCCTTTTGGCATAATAATACTTAATACCCTAGGGTTATAATTAAAGTTGCATATTTATAGAAGAGAAAGAGGTTAGACTAGCTAGTAGAAGACTATCTTCTAGACTTAAATGCTAGTGTATAGGTTATTATTAGCCTGGACATTAAATATAGTAAGAAAGGTTTATATAAGGTAACATTATTAGTATAATAAACTTATATATTCTATACTGACAATAGGGATTAATTAGGGGTAATTTAAGAAATAGAAGATAAGGTATATATCTCTAGTTTAAGGCCAATATTCTTATATTATGGTGTTTTAAGATTCTAAACTAGGTATTTCGCAATAATAACAGAAACCCTACTACTCACCTAGGCCTATAACTTTAACTGTCTAACTTTGCTTATAAAGAGCTAACAGAGGAGGCAATTGGAGGAAAAGGTTAAGATATACTCTTATCTACTTAAAAATTATGCTAATACCTTACTGCTATAGAGGACAAGATCTAAGGATAAAGAGTGCTTATTAAACACTCTATTTTTCCTAAAGTTAAGAAGCACAAAAGATCTAAAACATCCCTAGAGAGGATGGCTTCTAATAATAAAGTAAGGTATATTAAGCAAGAGGAGAGAGCCGCAAAGTATATAGTAGACAATAATCCTAATTATAAGGATACATTAATTAAAAGCTTATTAGAGTAAAAGCATAAGACTTTAATTGCCGCTTATAATTATGTTTAACATTTTAGCATTAGAATATATACTATTAGCATATATTCTTATTCCTTAATCTATTATAAAATCTAGTACAGTTAGGCACTTATAATTCTTAACTATAGAGCCTAGAGTTAGCTTACTTATAGGCTCCTAAAAACCTAAATCTTAAAAGCTAATACTAAGAATGCTCCATATTATGGAGTAATATAACTATTATACAAATATATAGCCAGCGGCTCCTTATATATACAGTGCAATTTTAGTGCTATAGAGAATTGTTTTGTATTTAGGCCCTACCTATACTAATAAGCTTATTAAAGGTCATAAGCGTGCCTATGTTATGCATAGCCAAGTATAGATCCCGTTTTAGTTTCTATAGTAGACCCCACTCTAGGAGCTAGGTTTTAGACCTCTCTCCTAAAATCTAATCTAGCCATAGCTGTGCTTAAAACCTTTTAGCCTCTACTATACTACCTATATCTCTATACTATCTAGCGGCAACTATACTCACCTTAAACTCTCCCCTTATATATATTAAAAGAAATTAAACATTCCTTATAAGGGTGTAGCTAGAGCGGGTTAGCTACCCTTTTTACTAGTATAGGTAAACTATAAAAAGCTTTAGGCGAACTTATATACTAGAAATATAGCTAATTATCCTATACTTTAAAGGTATTTATTAAAAGTATTCTTAACTAGTTGTATATTTAATTAAGGTTAGATATAGTTATACTAAAAAAGGCTAAGCTACTTATAACCTTCTTACTATACCCCTAGCCTAGTAGGCCCTATAGCAATTATAGGGTAGTACTACTCCTACTAGAGAACTTTAATATATATAAAAATAGAAATAAAGAATTCTATTAAAAGAGTAATAATAATAAGGACAAACTTGCCTAAATAAAAGTTACTAGATGGCGACTAGCCAACTATATTATACTAATAACAATTATTCTTCCTAGAATTAAATTTAGCTAAATACTCTTTTAGTATATTTACATTAGCCCTATTCTTAAGTAGTATTATTACTATTTTTACTTTCCCCTAATATAAAGCCGCCTATAGCATATTACTATAGAATCCGCCTTAAGTATTTATGTTAGCCCCCTTCTTAAGTAGTAATATTATAATCTCCTCTTCCCTACGGCCTAAAGTAGCCTATAGTACAGTGCCATAGAATCCGCCTTGGGTATTTACATTAGCCCCCTTTTTAAGTAATAATATTATAACCTCTTTTTCTCCTTTTACTAAAGCCGCCTATAGCGTAGTACTAAAGGGTCTACCCTACGCGTTTACATTGGCCCCCTTTTTAAGTAGTAATGTTATAACCTCCCTTTTTCCTTTCTATAAAGCCGCCTGCAGCGCATTACTGTAGAGTCTGCCTTGGGCATTTACGTTAGCCCCCTTCTTAAGCAGCAATGTCATGACTTCCTTTCCTCCTCCCACTAAAGCCGCCTACAGCGCGGTGCCGTGGATTCCGCCTTGGGCATTTATGTTAACCCCCTTCTTAAGTAGTAGTGTTACAACCTCCTTTCCTCCTTTCCATAAAGCTACCCGCAGCGCGGTGCCGTAAAGTCCGCCTTAGGTATTTACGTTAGCCCCCTTCTTAAGCAGTAATGTTACAACCTCCTTTCCTCCTTCCACTAAAGCCGCCTGCAGCGCGTTGCCGAAGAGTCCGCCCTGCACGTTTATGTTGGCCCCCTTTTTAAGCAGCAATGCCACGACCTTCGTTTTTCCTTTTTATAAAGCCGCCTGCAGCGCGTTGCCGAAGGGTCTACCCTACGCGTTTACGTCAGCCCCCTTTTTAAGTAGTAATGTTATAACCTCCTTTCCTCCTTCCTATAAAGCCGCTTATAGCGCGGTGCCGTGGATTCCGCCTTAGGCATTTATATTAGCCCCCTTTTTAAGCAGCAATATTATAACCTCCTTTCCTCTTTTTTATAAAGCCGCCTATAGCGCATTACCAAAGGGTCCGCCCTACGCGTTTATATTAGCCCCTTTTTTAAGTAGTAATATCACGACCTCCCTTTCTCCTTAGTATAAAGCCGCCTATAGCGCATTACCGTAGAGTCCGCCTTAGGAATTTATGTCAGCCCCCTTTTTAAGTAGTAATATTATAAGCTTCTTTTCCCTATTGCCTAAGGCTACCTATAGCGCGTTGCTAAACAGCCCACCCTATATATTCCCGTTAGTCCCCTTCTTTAGCATTTTAATAACGTCCTCTTTCCTACTTTCCCTATTTAATATAGCTAGGTATAGCGCGTTACTAAAGGGTCCACCTTATATATTCACGCCAGCCCCCTTTTTAAGCAGCAATATTACGACCTCCTTTTTTCCTTTCTATAAAGCCGCCTGCAGCGCATTGCCAAAGGGTCCGCCCTACGCGTTTACATCGGCCCCCTTCTTAAGCAGCAATATCACGACCTTCTTTCCTCCTTAGCATAAAGCCGCCTGCAGCGCGGTGCTAAAGGGTCCACCCTACGCGTTTACGTCGGCTCCCTTTTTAAGCAGCAATATCATAACCTCCTTTTCTCCTTTCCATAAAGCCGCCTGCAGCGCGTTACCAAAGGGTCCGCCCTACGCGTTTACGTCGGCCCCAATCTCAAGAAGCATTTCCACCATCTCCTCCTTCCCTTTAAATAAGGCTACCTACAGCGCATTTCGGAAGTGTCCACCTTGCACACTGTCTGCCACAATTTTAAATAGTATTTCTATTATCTCTTCTCTCCCTTCTAATGCAGCCGCTGGCAGCGCGTTGCCAAAGGGTCCGGCTTACGCGTTTACCTCAGCCCCTTTCTTAAGCAGCATTGCTATAATCTTCTTTTTCCCACTTAATATAGCTATCTATAGCGCATTGCCAAAGGGTCCGCCCTACGCATTTACTTCAGCCCCTTTCTTAAGTAGTATTGCCATAACCTCCTTTTCTCCTTCCCGTAAAGCCGCCTATAGTGCGTTACTAAATGGTCCGCCCTATACGTTTACATCGGCTCCCTTTTTAAGCAGCAATGTTATAACCTTTTTTTTTCCTTTCTATAAAGCCGCCTACAGCGCGTTGCTAAAGGGTCCGCCCTACGCGTTTATATTAGCCCCCTTTTTAAGCAGTAATGTTATAACCTCCCTTTCTCCTTAGTATAAAGCTGCCTATAGCACATTACTATAGAGTCCGCCTTAGGCATTTACGTCAGCCCCCTTCTTAAGCAGCAATATTATAACCTCCTTTTTCCCCTTATATAAAGCCGCCTATAGCGCGGTACTATAGTATCCGCTTTAAGTATTAATGTCAGCCCCTTAATATAAAGCTGCCTATAGTGCGTTGCCGTAGGGAGCTCCCTCTATATTAACCATAATCTTCCCCTTAAATAGAAAAGTCTTAATAAGTTTATAATATTTATAAAAGGATAATATATAGAGTGGCGTTATATATTTAACATATCCTAAATAGGGAAACTTTTTAAAGGTATTATAAAAGCGTCTAAATTGCTCAAAGTCCTTATATTGTACTTATAGGTACTATATAAAATCATTCTAAATAATACCTCTTTTTTACGCTGCCTTAGTATAATTAAGGATATAAGTAGAAGTATACTTTAGAAACGGGTAGTTAATAGAAAGTTCGTTCGCTTTTAACGCTTTATTTACTAATACTAATTTATTTATTATAAGGTAGGACATACAGTAAGCTCTTAGACAGTTATAGCTTATACCTATAGAATTGAGCTTAAGGGCAGGATCCAGCGTCTAGAGCTTTCCGTTTTAAAGGAGGAAATCGCGGACTAACTTATAGATAAATTAAATAGTCTTCTCTTCTCCCTTATATATTTTAATAAGGCCTTTTAAGGAACTAGTAATATGCTAACAGATATCCTTACTAGTTACCTCTAATTGATTCCAAGCTTTTAAGTTCTATACATTTGTTCTAGCCATTATAGCAAAGTATAACTCTTTTAGCTTTAGCACCTGTCTAGTAAATAAAACATATTGCAGTAGAAACGTTATCTTATGTTTATCCAAATTGTCTTTACTTAGGAGAGTTTTAAACACCTATTTAAGGTCCCCTAGTAACTTATAAAGCTTCTAGTACATAGCTTTGACTTTGCCTTTATTATATACTTGATTAAGTATCGCCATAATAAGTACAACCTATATAAAGATTCCAGATGCCTTATTAAGGATTCCTTTTTCGATTTCCTTATTCCGTTTTATTAGTTTGTCACGGACATATTAAGCAATGTCCTTATTATACTCCTTTTTCTCCTCTATAACCAGTTCAAGTCTCTTTTTTATGCTAATAGTTAGATAATAACGGCTTAACAGACAGATATTAAGAGTAACATTAGCACTAGCAGCATTAATGCTTAACTCTTTAAGGAACTCTATAACCTCTTATACATCTAACTTACTATATTTATTTAAGGCGTTAATAAGAAAGAGGAGGGACCTTAACTGTAGTATCTTCGTCTCTAATTGTAGAAATTCCTTAAGTTCTACCTCTTACCACTTCCATTGTTTATGCTTTTTCTCTTTATCACAGAACCTAGGCAGAAAGCATTAGTATAGGAGATCCTAGTCAAGCAGCTGGTATATTAATAAGCGCAACATACCCATAATGGTTTTCTCAAGATTGTTACCTTAAGCGTTAAAGAAATATGCCGCAATAAGATAGTCTTTAAAGAGCTCCCGGCAGTGGTACAAAGGATGCTTTATTAATGTCGATTTCCCTATTCCTAGTTTGCCCTTAATCCATAGTACCCCATTATGGCTTTAAAGGTCACTTTGATACTACCACTGCTAAAACTGCGCTATTTAGAATATCCACTCGCAAGTGTTTTTATAAGCAACGGTTATGTCTTATTATCAAGCTTTAATAGTAGCGAAGCTAAGAGAACCTAGGCATCCTATTTTAAGTTAGTCTTTATCCATCAAAAGTTGAGAAAGAAATGGAAAGCTGCGAAGCATATATCCCAACAACGATAATGTCAATATACGAAGGTTAATCTAGGAATAGTTACACTAACTTTTTCATTCCTCTTCTAGTACCTTAGCAGGGTTTAAGATATTAGAGGAATAGCCTACAGGACGTTAGTAGGGTGGTGTTCATATTAATTATAGTAATTTATTAGTAAATGTTAATCCTTACCAAAATATAGGCTTGCGCTAATAAATTGCTTACTACTGCTAGTATTATTGTTCTAAGTTCCGTCGCCAGTATTAGCGTTTAGGGTGCTTAAGCCGTAATTATTAATAGTATTCCTAGACGCGTTCTTTAAAATCAATAGCGGTATTACCAAGAGCTCCTTAATAGCCTTAATAAGCTTTTTAACTTCTACTTTAGTTACAGCTTTAATTACCTAATTCCCTGCTAATAGTTTTATATCCTCTAATATCCCCTTTATTAAACTTTCTACTTAATCTCCCTTACCTAACGCGTTTATAGCTAGACAATAATATTTTAGTCTTAAAGTACTGCCCTATAGAACAATCTTCCAAAATATAGTCTCTAGGCGTAAAGCCTTGTCCTTACATCCTATAACTATATACTCTATAGCTTTACAAGACCTTTTATCTAGGCTATGTTTATTAATATATATATTAGTAATTTAAAGAGTATCTTAGATAATAGGGAGTTATTAAGTTATTTCTTAAAATGTTATCGGAACGTCTTTGGCATCCTTAACATCACTATAGACTTTTACAATCGTGTCGAGTACTTTTATTATACTGTACATTAGGCCCCGAACCAGGCCAGCTTTAGCGGCAGATATATTCGGTTATATATAAAATCGAAAGCTTTAGAAGGATTTATTTTAGAGAGCTCGGAGCCTATTAGAATAAATTAGTCTCTAATATTCTATTCTTAGGACACAACCATGCTCACTACTAATATAATTTAAGATAACGTTAATACATTTTAAGGTTGAGATACTCTGAGATTGTAAGTCTGGTATAAGTCTCGAAGACAGATTATTGGTGGGGGGTAGCTGGGCAGACTCTTGAGCTCGGCGACGTGCACGTGACAGTAATAGTGCACGGGCCACCTTGTATTCCACCTCACGCCTAGTCAGTAATCTAACACAGATTAAGGCGGCTTATATAGAAAGACGGAATGCTGCTGCACCCTCTCAACTATACTCTTGGGTTTGCACAAGTAGAAAACCAAGAACACCACCGTCATACGGGGGCGCAGTCCATCCACGCTCCCCATTATGGCAGGAAGGCGCGCATTTACTGCTACTGATTGGCATAGACGCCAGAGTGGCTTAGAGCTAAATATCGCGAAATGAGAGCGCGGACTAATGAGCAGCGCAGATAGCACAGAAAAAGCCAGGAGCATTGTTGGAAAACTGTTTCGGATATGATACAGTACGTTGCAAAACCAGTGTCCGGTTTCAGCACGCCCCAACATTATTCGCGGGGAATGCTTGGCAGGCGCTAAACTATAGCAGGTCTAGTTAATATATAAGATACATAATGGTAAAACCAGCTTAATTTTGATGTCGTTATACGCGATGGTCATGTGAGCTCATTTATTATGATATAGAACCTAATAAGGTAAAGCTCTGTGTAGAGAACTCTAAACCTGCAATTAATGTTTGTTGAAACCTAATCTCAATCTCAAAATATAAGTGGAGATAAAAACACGTAATACTATATGGGGAAAAGCGCGCTCCATTGTAATGGTGTAATTGATTGGCTACTATTTATAGTGCATTTCTAGCAGGTTCCATACGATAGTGTAAAGAGAGATCAGTCCTCGTTTACTTTTGAAGTTTGATCAACGATTTACCCTCACAGCAATTCGAAGCCATGGCCCCTCATCTTGCAGCATCTCAGCATGCCATCATCCATGACATGCTGATTGATGGTACACTTATGGATGTCCAAATCGCCGCTGTTGCTGGGTGCAGTGATCGTGCGATCCGTCGAATTCGGTCTAATATACTACACTTCGACAGTACGAAGTCTCCGCCAAACGGTGGAGGACGTCCACGTAGAATGACTCATCTTATGCTGGATGCAGTATGTGAAAGGTTGATCGAAAAGCCAAGTATGTATCTCGAAGAGATGTCTATATTTCTATTTGATGAATTCTACGTTCTCGTAACGCCTTCAACTATAAGCAGAGCTCTTGCCCGCGTTGGCTGGTCTAAGAAGGCAGCTCGCCAAATCGCTCGCGAACGCAACGCCGACCTTCGAGACTTTTATCTATACAAACTCTTTCAAGGTAGTACAGACAGCAGTGTTTTTGAAGACTTCATCCAACGACTCTTACAACACTGCAGACCTTGGCCTGAGCCCAAGTCTGTTCTTATTATGGATAACGCGTCCTTTCACCATAGCGACCGTATCAAGCAGATGTGCTCCGATGCAAGAGTCAAGCTTATCTATCTCCCACCATATTCACCGGACTTCAATCCTATCGAAGAGTTCTTTGCCGAGCTGAAGGCATTTATAAAGAAGAGGTGGCAAGAATACGAGGACAACCCTAAACAAGATTTTGGCGTGTGGCTAGAATGGTGCATCAACGTCGTTGGCAGTCGGGAGAGCCATGCAGAAGGGCATTTCAGACACTCTGGATTGAGTGTGGAGAAACCTTGAATAGAGCGGATTAATGCTGCTTCTTACTAGCATTGTAGCTACACAAATATATTCAATAGTGGTTTGCACAATTAGTTTCCTTTTTTTTTACACGCGCTTTCTACCCATAAACTTGGTGCCAAGTCTTAGCATGTACTTTATTTTGTCCAGCCCACGCTTACGTACGCTTGCCAATTGCACCACGCTTATTAAGCTTAAAGACCAGTCTCGGTAGGGAGCTTACTAGCGCGAGACTTTACTGGCTATTCGCCCTTCTCACAAGGCTGCTGCCGGTGCGGACGAGAGCTAAATAATTGGCTTAGATGTTGCATCGATAAATCAAGCAGCGCCGAGCTTACGGAAGCTATTAACTCTATGTTTCGCTGGTATCGAAACGCTGCCAAATGTTACGTATACTTGTCCGACGTTTCAGTACCTGGACATGATGAAAACGGCGAGCTACCAAGGTCCACATGGAAGTTAGCTTTTAAAAATAGTAGATGGTTTACCCGGGGCTGGACACTTCAAGAGCTATTAGCTCCTGCATCAGTGGAGTTCTTCTCCTTCGAGGGCATACGGTTGGGTGATAAGAGATCAATGGAGCAACAGGTTCACGAAATTACTAGTGTCGCCGTCGGGGCTCTTCGTGGCCATACTTTGTCCAATTTCAGCTTCACCGAGCGAATGTTATGGGCAACAAAGCGTAATACTACACGCGAAGAAGACAAGACGTACTCTCTACTAGGTATCTTCGACATCCATTTGCCGCTTATCTATGGCGAAGGGAAGGAAAAGGCGTTTGTTCGATTGCGAGAAGAAATAGAAAAGGAAAAGCCACGAGGTTCGTCTTAGGCGCGAATCATCTCCTCTCTATACTACCGTCGCTAATTGTTAAATTCTAGATGCGAGGCTGACGAAGCTTTGTGAATGGTTATCTCCGCCAGATCCGTCCCCAAACTACCAAAAAGCGCTTAAGCAATATCAAGCCAATACGGGTCGTTGGTTTCTCGAGAGCAAACAATATGATAACTGGAAGATAGATCCTACATCATTTCTCTGGCTATATGGGATTCCAGGCTGTGGTAAAACTATTCTTAGCTCAGCTATCCTTCAGAGTATCTTTAAATACTGTGCCAACGACCCTGCAAAAGTAGTTGCGTACTTCTACTTCGATTTTAACGACGCACGGAAGCAAGTTCCAGAATTGATGGTTCGATCATTAATTTCTCAGCTCTTACAACAGTGCGTTGAAATACCTCCGAACCTTGAGACGCTATTCTCCTTCTGCCTGAACGGACAGCGACAACCATCACTAGATGATCTTCTAGGAGCGCTACATCAGACAATCCAGAAGTTCGCTCAGTTATACTTCATTCTCGATGCTCTAGATGAGTGCAATAATCGAGTTGAGCTAACAGAAGTTCTCGAGAGCATCGCAGGCTGGCAACTCAGCGGATTACATCTACTCGTAACGAGCCGCAAAGAACAAGACATTGAGCAATCCCTCGCATATCTTGTTAATAGCCGTAATACCATCTGCTTACAAAGTGATCTTGTGGATGTAGATATACGCAGTTATGTCAATCAAAGGCTGTCTGTTGACAAGAATCTGAGGAAGTGGCAGAAAGATTCTAATATTCTACTTGAGATTGAGACGACATTAATAAAAGGAGCTCATGGCATGTATGTTCATCCTTAAAATATTTCTCAAGTTTAACGCTAATCATGATAGTAGGTTTCGATGGGCTGTGTGCCAGCTGGACGCGTTGACAAAATGTCTAAGTCGTGCAATGCTACGGAGCACCCTGGCGAATCTACCACCAACGCTAGATACCACTTACGAACGGATCCTCAGCTCTATTATAACAGAGCATTCTGAGTATGCGTTGCGAATTCTGCAATGGCTTACTTTCTCAGCTAGACCGCTTTTGGTGGAAGAGGTCGCTACGGCACTGGCCATTGACGTCAACCGTGATCCGGCTTTCGACCGCGAAGAAGTCCTTGAAGATCCACTGGATGTATTGAAGATATGCTCCAGCCTTATTACTATCGCGAAAGCTAAAGAGTCTAACTTAGGAAGCCTAGTCGTTTCTTTGGCCCACCACTCTGTAAAAGAGTATCTCGTTTCGGAGCGCATTTGTCAAGGACCGGCTGCACGGTATAGCACGCAAGCTGCTTATTGTAATGATCTAATTGCGAAAAGCTGCATTGGGTATCTTCTCCAGTTTCGACAACCGGATTCTGTCTGTTATGACAATATTCAAGAGTCTAGGTTGGCTCGGTATTCAGCGGAGTTCTGGATTACTCATGCTCAAGCTGCAACACAGAAGGCAGAAGCTTTAAATCGTCTAATCATGAGGCTTTTTTCGACGAGAAATGGCGCCTACCTGAACTGGGCTTGGATACATGATCCAGACGATCCAGAAAGCTTATGGAGGATGTCTAATTTGGAAAGGAAAGTGGAGGACGTTCCGACTCCGCTGTACTATGCGTCGTTAAGCGGTCTGACTGAGATTGTTAAACTGTTAACTTTTGAGGGCAAGGGAGCCGACGTTAATGCGCAAGGAGGATGGGACGGCAACGCCCTCCAGGCGGCATCAGATAAAGGCTACATCTCCATTGTCAAGCTGCTGCTGGACAAAGGCGCCGACGTCAACGCGCAAGGAGGACGGTTCGGCACCTCGCTCCAGGCGGCATCACATAACGGCCACATCGCTATCGTCGAGCTACTCTTAGATGAAGGTGCCGATATCAACGTACAAGGAGGAGAGTACGGCACCGCGATCCAGGCGGCATCAAGTGGCGGCTACATCGCTATCGTCGAGCTACTACTAGATAAAGGCGCCGACATTAACGTACAAGAAGGAGCATGCGGTACCGCGCTCCAGGCGGCATCAAGTGGAGGCTACATCTCTATCGTCAAGCTGCTACTAGATGAAGGCGCCAACGTCAATGCGCAAAGAGAATTGTTCGGCGGCGCGCTAATAGCGGCATCAAGCAATGGCCAAACCGCTATCGTCGAGCTGTTACTGAATAAAGGCGCCAATATCAACGCTCGAGGAGAAGTTTGCGGCAACGCGCTCCAGGCGGCATCAAGTGAAGGCCACACCGCTGTCGTCAAGTTACTACTAGAGAAAGGCGCCGACGTTAACGCAGAAGGAGGATGGGACGGCAACGCCCTCCAGGCGGCATCAGATCGAGGCTACATCTCCACTGTCAAGCTGCTGCTGGACAAGGGCGCCGACGTTAATGCGCAAGGAGGACGGTTCGGCACCTCGCTCCAGGCGGCATCACATAACGGCCACATTGCTATCGTCGAGCTACTTGTAGATAAAGGTGCCGATATCAACGCGCAAGGAGGAGAGTACGGCACCGGGCTCCAGATAGCATCGTTTAGAGGGTACACCGCTATTGCCAAGCTACTAGTAGACAAAGGCGCCAACCTCAACGTACAAGGAGGACAGTACGGCACCGCGCTCCAAATAGCTTCGAGTAGAGGCTATACCACTATCGTCGAGCTACTACTTGACGAAGGCGCCGACGTCAACGCGCAAAGAATGACAGAGTACGACCACGAGCTCCAGGCAACATCGGCTACAGACCCCAGCTTCAACGTGGAAGAAGTGTGGGCCCATAACGCGCTCTATGCAGCATCGGCTAGAGGCTACACAGCTATCGTCGAGCGACTACTAGATAAAGATGCCGACGTCAACGCGCGAAAAGAAGGATGCGGCAACGCGCTTTATCCAGCATCGGATAGAGGCTACACCGCTATCGTCAAGCTGCTGCTAGAGAAAGGCGCTGACGTTAACGCGAAAGGAGGATTTCACGGCAACGCCCTCCAGGCGGCATCAGATAGAGGCGACATCGCCACCGTCGAGCTGCTGCTGGATAAAGGCGCCGACGTTAATGCGAAAGGAGGATCGCACGGCAGCGCCCTCCAGGCGGCATCATATGGAGGCGACATTGCTATCGTCAAGTTACTGCTAGAGAAAGGCGCTGACGTTAACGCGAAAGGAGGATGGTCGAACGTCAACGCCCTCCAGGCGGCATCGAATAGAGGCCATAACGCTATCGTTGAGCTACTGCTGGATAAGGGCGCTTACGTCATTACGCCTACACACTCACCTGCATACTCTCGCACACCCTTGTGGGAGGGCAGTTAATCTAGTATTAGTAGGCTCCCTACCAAGACTAGTCTTGTACTTGATAAAGTGTGGCGCGGAAGAGATGGAGTGCTCAATATAGAAAGAATCTAAATACAATGTCTAAAAGTAATGAAGAACAACAAGCTAAGGAGGAAAGAGAGAGTAGAAGGGACCTATGTATTTATACCTAGGTCACGTAGTGAAATCACGTGGCGAGACAACACTCCAGGCCGTCACATGTACAAGATAGTGGTAATCCGGAGGTACGTCTCGGTCAAGTATGTTACGCGGTGGTGAGTGGCGTGGGTATGTAGTTAGTCTCCAGACGGGCAGCGCTAGCAGGGAGGGCGCCGACCCGCACTGGTTACCCTCTTGTGAAGGGGCGAAGTAAGCTCCCTATCGAGACTCACAGTGGGTGCAGTATAACTTGTTGGTCCAGTCCAAAGGTCAAGGCGACAAGGCACTAAGGCATGAAGGAATTTTACGTATCGATGAAGCAAAATATTGATCTTCACCATGCTTTACGATGATGAGGAGATTATTATGGAGGTCGTTTGGAGGATAAATAAAGTGTAATGGTGAAGTATAATGTGTATAGGACTATTTGCGTGAATCTGTTGTGCGGATTGTGTATGGTAAACACCTTATTGCCTTGCTGCCTTGAGCGACAAGAAATCCTGCACCCACTATGACTGGTCTTTAAGCTTGATAAGCGTAGTGCAATAGGCAAGCGTACGCAGGGGTACCTTATTCGGGGTGGGCTGGATAAAGTGTATGCTAAGACTTGGCACAAAGTCTGCGCAGAAAGCGCGTGTGTAGAAAAAACCAGAAGTTGATGGTGCAAGCTACTGTAGTTACTACATTCAAAATCCCAGACTCAAACGCCCCTCCTCTCTGCTGCCAATTGCTCTGTACTGCCCTTTGCCCAGATCAATTAGGGCGGGCAATTATCTGATTTATATAGGCTGGCCCAAGTTTCAATATCGCACAAGAAACGACGGGCAATACCCCTCTTTATACCACCCAAAAGTTCTTTATCCTTGTGAATTTGTTCCAAATCCAGTCCTTCTTTTAATGCCACATCACAAGCCTTTTGAAACTCCATGCGTAGCTCTTCATCTTCCACCTGGGCTTGCTGCCATTGAGTGTACTTTTTTACAGCTGTGTCTCGAGGGCCTGGAATATGAAGGGAGGGAAGGCTTGTGGTAAACATTGTAGTAGTAAGCGTAGAATCTGCGAGGGACGTTGCAGGAGGAGTTTCGGAGGCTGGGAGAACGTTGGTGATATTTATAGGCGGATAGTTTGGAGTGCCCGCTGCTACGTATCTCGGCTGTCGTTCAAGTCGCTGCTGCTCTTCAGTAATAAGCTCTTCACGAAGGTATTCGGGAATATCTGCATGAGATTGCAGTGAGTTCCCCTCTGTAACAAAATCGATTAGAGTCTTCAGATGCTGCGTTCGAAGCTTGTAATGCTTTTTGCCTACAGTATCGCGCCAACAATGTGGACCCAATACACAGGGCAGGCCAGGGCATCGCATCAAGGAGTAAACTCTGTCAGACGCTGAGCAGGCTGATGGAAATGACATATATAATACTCTATCAGTAAGAATCTCAGGGGCTCGAAGGCCCTGAGAAGGTATCTACAAGATGGCCCGCGCGCTGTCACGTGACACGTCACGTGCACGTCGCTGAGCTCAAAGAGACTGCCCAAGTACCCCCCCCTACCAACACACCCCCCCAGGCTCTATGAGCTCTGGCGAATAGGAAACCTCTCTATAATGACTATACCATACTCCGTGAGGCTGTAGTTAGTAGGTAGGAGTAGTATAAGCAGTAAGAAATACAATTAAGAAAGAATTTCAGAATTTAAATAACGCTCAATTGCCCGTCTCCTATGCTGAAAAATAGTATTAGTAAGGGTTTAAAAATTGGAATTAAGTTAATTGGCATTAATTCCAAGGTTCCGCTAGTCATAGTATAATTTCCTAATTAGGCCTAGGTGACCTAGGAGACTTTAGTAACTCCAACACCCGTCTTAAATGCCTTATATGCATTCTTTAGTAGAGCCTTCGTTAAGCCGTCTGCTGGCTAGTCCATACCCGGTATATAGTGTAGTTCAATCCTGCCCTATTCAATATTATTCTTAATCTTACAGAGCTTAATATCCGTATAGCGCTCCTTTAGCACCGGTCGCTCGCCCTTAGTAAGTGCTTGAACGTTTATACTATCCGTATAGATCTAAATTGGAGCTAGATCCGTGCCTTTATAGCTAAGGGTGTTACGGACGCTTTAAGTACAATGTTATGACTACTTGGGGAAGAGTCGCAGGAAGCTAGTTAGTTAATACAGGCACGGTCTAGGATGGATCCGGTGGAACCATGTGACGAGAAATGGTAAGCAAGTCATATAATGTTATACGCAGTATATAAAGTGTACGCAGTATACGTCTATGTATAATACGTATAACACGTACCTTACGTACAAGAGAGGATTTCTTAGGAGTATAGTTATGTATTTAAAGGACCTTAGTCCCTACCGTAGATAGTTCTCTCCTTGTAGTAAATCTTAGAATATAATTAGAGTTAATCTATTAGGCAACTACTCTACTAGTTATTATTATATTGTTAATTTGTTCTTACCTATATACCTAGCCTAATAATAGGACCTACCGTAGTTCTTGCTACAAGGTTCCATTACACATTTACTACTAAGGTTATGGTATTAAATAAGATTAAACAACATGCCACCTAAAGCACCAGTTATAATAGCGTTGGTAATAGCCACAACCTTAGGACTAGGAGACACCAGTATAGCAAATATAGACTCTTAAGTGGTTACGCGAGGTTAGTTATAGGAAATGGTTAATTACTTATAAGACAATAATAGGATACTTAAAGAACGCATTAATGGAATTGGAGCAGCGAAAATTAAACTACCTTTAATTAAACGGTTCTTAGGAGAGAAGTTAAAGCTTAAGGGATTTCTTACGCAAATGTACTTTAAGGTAATGTAGGAAGGAGCGAAGTTAGCAATATTATTGGATTAAGTAGCCTATACAGGATTGTTCCTAACAGGGAGGGCACTTAAGTGGTTTAAACCATATCTTACAGAAATATAGGCTAATGGCATAACAACTACTAACTAAGACATATGGTATATATTTGCCAGTTAGAACGGATTCGCGGAATAACTAACGCAGATATTTAGAGATCTGGAGGCTATAACCATAGCGGAACAAAAGCTTTAGAACTTAGTATAACGCACTTTAGTAATTAAGTATATAATATAGTTTTAAACACTAGCCATATAGGTTAAGTGGAATAACAGGGCGCTTATGGCATAGTATAAATAGGGACTTAAGGCTAAAGTCTAGGACGCAATTATCCTAATGGAAGATGCGGATACTCTAAGAGAGTTAATAGACCAGTTAATAAAGATTAATAATAGGATCTACTAAAGGGAATAAGCTAAAAGAGGGCAAGACAGAGTTCTATAGTTATATAAGGCGTAGAGTACGTAACGACAGACATAGAGTTAAAAACTATGGAATGGCGCAGAGCTAATAGACCTAAGCGGTACTAAAGAAACCTAAAGATGGGAAAAGAAACTATAGAAACCCAGAAGTTAAGGATTAAGTAATTAAAGGACCTAGAAGCAGAGGCCAAACCAGGGATCTTAATAGTAGAAGATATTTAGGCGGACTCTATAGCAAGAAAAATGGTTTAAAGATGGAGCTTATATAAATTATAAAAAATAAGGTTATTTCGCCAGAGACTATAGAGGTGGTTAGAGTAACTACGCGGTAAAGGGAACGAGGCCAGCAGACAGCACGTATGTATAGAGGGACGACGGTGTACTGTAAGGAACAAAAGAATATTTAATTAATAGTTTTGCGTATTGTTACAACAACGTATACCGAATTTATAAGGACGCTAAGTACGGCGCAAGCTATTGGCTATAGAAGCTATTATTATCTAAGTTTAAAGGAACCAATAAACCAGCTTATAGATTGGATATTAAAGATGATGAATTTAATACAGGCGAAGCATTTACTAATAATAAGGTAATAAAGGCAGCTTACTAGGAGTATATGGACCTTAAAGAAGTTAAAACAGAAGCAGAGACTAAGACCATTACAGAATAAGGTTTAGTAACGGGTATTGTAATACTATTAGAAATGATTTTTATCGCTTTATAAGATAATAGGAGTAATGTTTAGAAGAAACTAAGCAAGTAGGTAACTGCTAGTGCTAGCTTATCACTTAATAAAGGCAAAAGGCCACAGGCTTAAGATTCTTAAGAAGAGATAAAAGAAGCTTAAGATTCTTAAGATAAGATAAAATATACCTAAGGACCTATAACGGACGAAAACTGATGGGAAAGGGCAGCTATTTAGTTTAGTAATAAACGAATAAGTATAGGACGCAAGTTCAAGAACTACAAGTTTGGAGAATAAATAAGAACGTTAGCAATCCTAGGTAAACATAGTATTTAGCCTAAAGATTAAACAGTTAATACTAGGATTAAAAAATAAGATAACTATAAAGATCTAGCTATAAGACGTAGAAAACAAGAAACTATAGATAAGTTTAGGACAAGAATTATTATATAGCAAGAGCAAAAGCTAGATAAGAGATTAGCTATGCTAGGTTATATAAGGGACAGAGCACCCGTATAAAGAGTTACTAATAGGCCAAGTGCAGGAATACCTAGGGTAAAATAGTTAGACAAATTGGAATAAGAGGAGGATCTAGATATCCTAACTAGGTTTAAAGAAAGACATACTAAAGGATATTATGATATAGTGGTGACAAGGTACTTTCTAATAGATAAACTATATACACTAAACTAGTTATATGGAAAGTGGTATAGGTAATAACATAACAATAAATGGGTAGATTTTTATATATGGCTAGATAAAAAAGTTATCTAAGACTAACCTATTATGGAAAAACGTATGAGTTACATTAAAGGAGTATTAATTATAATGTTAAGGAACCTAGAAGAAGGATCTAGGGACTAAAGAAGTAAGTAATAAATCTTAGTACCTATAGTAGAAATACCAGTGGTTAGGTTAATTAGGTATAGGTTTAAACTTAAGAATAAAGATAAACTAAGAGTTAACCTAAAACATGTAGCGTATTATATACTATCGTGGATAGCTTGTGTGGATAATATATGCAATATATATAGAGTACTAAAAGACAAGAACCGGAAGTACCTAGTAAGGATATATTGGGCACTAGAGGAAAAAGGGTTTAGGAATGCTAAGTATATACATAAATAGCACCTAGTAGAAGTATAGGGTTAAGGAGACTTAATACTTTAACCAGGAAGATTTCTTACGGAAAAATGCCTAGATGGACAACAGTAGTGGGAGTGCTTAGAGAACACTTGTCTATAGTACGTAGAGGAAAAGAAATAAACTAAGTATTGGCCTAAGTTGGATTAAGTATAGGCAGGATCTAGCAGCTAATAGTTAGGAAAAGGGGAGGCGTATAGGACTAGAGGGAACTAGTATTAGAGCCTTAGACCCTTAAAGGAATTTAAGGATAATACCTAAACTTATAAGCTAAGTGGCAAGATTAGCAGTTTAAAGTGTTGGTAGATAGTAGAGTAACTAGGAACCACATATTACTAAAAATAGTGGAAAGGATGGGGTTACTATATAGATAAAAGAAACACCTATATCCACTTATAATAATTTTAGGAGATTAGATAGCCTATAGAGGAGGTATTATTAATTTTAAAATAGGACCTATTTAGATAACTATTAAAGGGAGACTAGTTAGAATGTCTTTTGATATCCTACTATTGGGATAGGATAAGGCAATACTAGGAATGCCTTGGTTATAGGAGTATAATCTAAAGATTAATTGGGTTATAGGTTAGGTCAATATTAAGGATACGCAATAGCGCAAAGTGCGACAGTAAACCAAGTTGGTATGGTACTAAGTTAGAGCGACGTATAAAGAGACTAAGTGAGGCTTAAGTTACGTACCAAAGAGATACCATAAGTATAGTAAAAAGTTATGGTTACCAGAAAGTGAAAAGCTGTTAGAGCATATAGCATGGGACTATAAGATAGAATTAAAAGAGGGAATAAGTTTAAAGTTCTTTTTAATTTATAAGCTTACTAAAACGGAGTTAGTAGCGCTTAAGGAGTTTATCCAGGAGAACTTATATAAGGGATATATTAGACCGTTATAGTTATTAGTAGGATATCCAGTACTGTTTATCCTAAAGAAAAACGGAAAACTTAGGATGTGTATAAACTATAGATAGTTAAACAGCATTACTTAAAAGGATAGGTATCCTTTACCCTTAATTAGCGAAATCTAAGACTGGATAGGCAATGTAAAAATCTTTATAAAGATAGATCTGAGATAGGCATACTATTAGATTAGGATTAAGGAAGGTAATAAATAAAAGGCAGCCTTTAGGTTAAAGGAAGGACTATATAAACCATTGGTTATACAATTCGGACTTATAAATATACTAGTAACGTTCTAGAAGCGAATTAATAGTGTGTTAGGAGAACACCTTAATGAATTTATTATAGTATACCTCGACGATATTATTATCTACTTAGAGAACAAGAAAGAATATGGAAGACATGTTAAATAGGTCTTAAAGAGACTACAGGAAAAACAGATGCCAGTAGCAATTAAGAAATGCGAGTTCTTTATAGTGAAAACCAATTTTGTAGGATTTATTATTAAACTAGGAAAAATTAGTATAGACCTAAAGAAAGTAGAAGCTATAGTAAGTTGGCATAAACTAGGGAATGTTATGCAGTTAAGGTCGTTTCTAGGGTTTTATAACTACTACAGGAGGTTTATAGCATAGTGGTTAAAAAGTATTAAGCCGTTTACAAGGCTAATAAAGAAAGAGGAACTGTGGGTTTAGGGTAGCGAATAGAAAGAGCTGTTTTAGGAACTTAAAGAGTTGTTTACCTAAGAACCGATCCTTAAGATCTATTAACTAAAGTTAGAAATGGTTGTTGAGATAAATGCATTAGACTTCGCACTAGGAGTATATTTGCTATAGAAGCACCAGGACATATAGTATCCAGTAGCGTATTATAGTTGGAAGATAATACCATTAGAGTTAAACTATGACATCTATAATAAGGAGTTGTTAGGTATAGTTACAGCACTTAAAAAATAGAGAGTATTCTTATAAGGCATAGAGAAACTATTTATGGTTAAGACGGATTATAAGAACCTTATAGGATTCCTAATAATAAAGGAACTTAACCAAAGACAGGTTAGATAGGCGGAAATGCTTATAGAATACTATTTTGAAATTCAGTATACTAAGGGTACAGATAATATACGAGCAGACGCTCTAAGTAGAAAAGCTAAACTACAAAGTAATAAAAAGCTATTAGGAGCTTTATTGCGGAAGGATTAAGATGGATTAATTAGGTATAATTATCTAAAGATTATAGCAACTAAGGAAAGTCAGATCTATGAGTTACTAGAAAGTGATTGGACATAGAAGATCTAAGAAGTATAGGTAGAGGATCTAAACTTAGAGTAATATAAAAATAGAGAAGCAACGTATATGCCTAAGTCTATTACAGAAGAGTTTGTTAAGGAATTCCACAAGGGAATAATATAAGGACATAATAGAGCTATAGGCTTAGTGTTAAGACTCTAAAAGGAGTATATTATTTAAGGAATCTAGGGACTAGCAAGATAAGTTATAAAGGAATATCTAGATTGCCAAAGGAACAAACTGATGAGGTATAAGCCGTATAGGGGGCTATAACCTGTCGAGATACCAGGAAGACTATGGGAAGTTATATTATAGGACTTTATTGTTAAGTTACTAAAGTTAAGAGATCCTATTATAGGATAAGATTATAACGCGATCTTAGTAATAGTGGATAAGCTAATAAAGTGGGGATACTTTATAGCATATACTAAAGAGATATCAGTAGAAGATATTACTAGAATCTATATAAAAGAAGTATTTGCAAGACACGGAGCACTAGATAAAATTATGTTAGATAGAGATCTAAGATTTATAGTAGTATTTTAGGAAGTGTTTCTAGTAAAATAAGGAGTTTATGTAGCAACGTCTATAGCATATTATCCGCAGATGGACGGACAAATAGAAAGACTAAACTAGACACTAGAATAGTATCTAAGGCATTATATTAATCACGTATAGAATAATTGGGTATTATTATTACCAGTTATACAGTTTGCATATAATATAACACCACAAGAAGGAATAGGGATATTACTATTTAAGGCGAATTACGGATACGAGCTAAAAACGTCGTTATTGCCATATTAAGCAAAGAAGACGAGTAGCACAGCTAAATAAAGAATGGAGATATTAATAAATCTTTATATAGACCTTATAGAAATAGCTAAACTAGTATAAGAATAAATAAAAAGGTACTATAATGCTAAGAGATCTAAGGGACCAGATTTTAAGGAGGTAAATAAAGTATAGCTACTATACAAAAATTTTAAGAGTTGACAACTAAGTAAGAAGTTGGACTATGTTAGACTAGGACCTTTTAAAATTAAGTAAAGGATTTTATTAGTTATGTATAAGTTGAACCTACTAGCCAAAATAAAGATCTACCCTGTATAACATATCGCAATGCTAGAGCCAGTATATGGGAATATTAAGCCACCAGTCTATAAGGCAGATATGTATAGAGAACAAGAGGAAGACAAATAGCAAGTTTTGAAGATTATTAGTTACGAGGATGTAGATAACGAAACGTGGTATAAAGTAAAGTGGATAGGCTATAGTGAGACTATTTGGGAACCACTAAGCAACCTAGAGAACGCTAAGGGAAAGGTAAAGAAGTATTAGAAGAAAGCAGGTTAGGAAGTGTTAAAAAAGGATTACCAAAGAATAAGTTACCTAAGGGGGACCTAAGAGGAGCAATTGCTGAGCTACTTAGAGTTGTTTCCCTTATAGGAGGAAAGCCAGTTCTTCTGTTACCCAACTTGTTAAGACCCTATTAGACCAGTTTCCACTCCTTAAAATGGACCTTCTTACGCACTTTCTTAAGATAAAGAAGACGGGCAGAGGCCAATAGACAGGCTTTAAGGGCATGCTGTTAAGTAGCTATAGCCTCCTACTCTGCTTCCTGTAAATAATAAAGTTTATCCAAGGCGCTTAAGAGCTTACCGTTAAGTTTTATAGTGGTAGATTAAACATGAGACCCTATAATAAGTTACTTAGGGAACTCAAAAACTGTTAAGAGTTATAGGACGCGTATACTTAGCGTCAGAAATAGAGCAAACATTATAGGACGATTAAATGTTTGCTTTAGTGCACTCCGAGCAAAATAAGGGTTGTTGGGATAAGGGACTCGCTATTATAACATATACTAACCCCGCTTTTGCATAATAAGAGTATAGAAACGACATTATCTCACTAAGCAACAGTATAGCAGCTATAGTGCGAGCATAATATTGCGCTTATAAAGAAGAAGGAGCTTTAGGTATAATAAGCAAGGATATTAACTAGACTAATTAAACAGATATTACATCTCTAGTAGATAACTTGGAGATGTTAGGAATCTTTAAGGACGGAGATAAAGAGGAGGGAGATAGTATTACGGACGCTTTAAGTACGATGTTATAACTACTTGGGGAAGAGTCGCAGGAAGCTAGTTAGTTAATATAGGCACGGTTTAGAATGGATCTGGTGGAACTATGTGACGAGGAATAGTAAGCGAGTTATATAATGTTATACGTAGTATACAAAGTGTACGCAGTATACGTCTATGTATAATACGTATAACATATACCTTACGTACAAGAGAGGATTTCTTAGGAGTATGGTTGTGTATTTAAAGGACCTCAGTCCCTACCGTAGATAGTTCTCTCCTTGTAGTGAATCTTAGAATATAATTAGAGTTAATCTGTTAGGCAACCACTCCACTAGTTGTTATTACGTTGTTGATTTGTTCTTACCTATATACCTAGCCCAATAACAGGACCCACCGTAGTTCTTGCTACAAGGTTCCGTTATAAAGGGCTCTTAGGAAGCTCGCGATCTTAATCGCTTCTTATACTACTGATTTAATCGCCAGGTACTCTACCACCATAGAGGATGTTGCTACTATTAATTACTTCTTTAAAGCCTATTTAATTGGAGCTCCGGCTAGTTTAACAAACTAGCCCTAAGTTAATTTGCGGTTATCTAGATTATTACCATAAGCTGCATTAACATACACCTCTAGGTTAATTCTTTTTAGGGTATACTACTTTCCGCTATATATTATTCCGTGGTCTTTTATGCCTTAAATATATCTAAATACTCTCTTAATATGCGGTTGGTGTTTATTAGGTAGGTTAGCTAAATATCGCAATAGCTTTCCTATAACTATTGTTATATCTAGCCTTGTCTAATATAAGAGCTAGGTAAAGGATCCAATAACTTCCAGGTACTACTTCTTATAGACCTTATCTGCGAGGTTATCCTAATAGCGTTTTCTCAATTAAAGACCAGTAGCTATTAGTGTCGCTTTTAGGTTGATTCTGGTAAGCTTAAAAGACTTAAGGATCCTTGCCATATAGGCGTCCTGCACGATCGCGATCTTTTAATTGACTTAGTTGCGTACTATATAAATCCCTAGGAAGAATCGAGGCTCTTCTAGGTCCTTAATGTTATATCATTTCCGTAGGAGCTCCTTAAGGGCCTTAATTACCAGTATCGTCGCCGCTGCAATTATAATATTATCTACGTATAAGCAAAGATAGGCGTCCTGGTATTCGTAATGTTGAAATATATAAGGATCTTCGTTAATTGGCTTAAATCCTATTATCTTTAGATACTCCATTAGGGTGTTATACCACAGCAGAGGTGCTTGTTTGAGGCTATATATCGCCTTTAGTAATAGACAGACTAGTATACAGTTGTTATCTTCAAATTCTTTTAGCTGTCGCATATATATTAAGTGCTTCCCTATAAAACTATTTAGGAAGGCTGTAATAACATTAATCTGGTAAGCCTTAAGGTTATGCACCGTAATTAACGCCAGTAGAATTCTACACACAGTTAAGGTCACTACCGCAGCATATATATAGTTGTAGTCGATATTCGCTACTTGGTGGTTACTGTATATAACCTACTATGCCTTATACCTAATCACCTCTCTAGATGCGTTGTATTTAAGGTTAAATATAAACTTTAATAGTAGTACTTATGCGCCCTTTGGTCTCTTAACCAATTAATACATCTTAGCTTTCTAGTATTAAGTTATTTTAACCGTCAGTGCCTAACTCCAGTAAGGAGCTTCCGGTAACTGTAGAGCCTCCTTTAGCGTTTATAGTATCTTAATCTTGTGCAGAGCTTCTAGGTAAGGTTCTAGAGGAGCTAGCTGCATATATACATAGGACAAGAATGTAATTGCTATATAAGAGACCTTCTTCTTTCGGCCACAAGTAGTTACTCTAACAGGAAGCTTCTCTAGTTTAGCAGCTTCTGTCTCTATACCCCCCTTAAGCTGTTGGTTAATTTGGTAGACTCTATTATTATTTAAGTTAACGTTATCTTAATCGTTATAGTCCTCGTTATTACTTTTAGTAATTAACAGTATTATAGTCTCCCTGCCTGCTAGGAGGGAGTTAGTAGTTAATTTCCAGGCTGCCTTCTTAAAGGCTTATGGCGCCTTTTCTGCGTCCTTTGTAGTAGATGCATTGGTCATTTAAAATATAGTGGCGTACTATTATATGTCTCTATACAGGTTAGTCGCTTTCTTGGAGGCCAGCGCTAACGCTAGGGAGTCCCCTAACTCTGTTAAGGAGCTCTAACTTAGTAACTAATTTAACTGTGTCGACGGACCTAGTTCTGGTAAGAGAGACAACCACAGTGTTGCCCCTCTTAGGCCTAGTTCTCCTAGTACTAAATTAGGAGTACGGGGTCCTTTTGGTTCTCCTATACAGTATTCCTTTTCTTTTAGTGCTTTTGCAGTAGGGTAGGTAACTATAGTAAGTACAGTAGTAGTTGCACCTTGTGGTTCTAATAGTAGTTCCGGCTCTGGCTCCTATACAGTAAGCTTATCCTCTAGTGTAGCAATTGGTAGATCTGGAGCCTTATTAAATGTTATATCTCGCAATTATATAATCTTGTTCTCAGTCGGTATCTAGACGCGATAGATATAACCATTATTGCCTTTATAACCAACCAGGCGTCCCTTCTTAGCGCGCGGCACTAGCTTTCTTAACTATACATGCCCTGGTCCTTTAATATATACATAGGCAGTTATACCGTGATGTTATAGATGTAGTATATTTGGTATACGCATTTTAAATAGCTAATTATAGTACTTAGCGTTAATTTAGAACGGTAATCTATTCTTATTTTTATAAGGTATTCTATTCCAAATTTAAATCGCTGTCTTATAAGCTTCGTCCTATAGGTGTTTTAGTAGATTAGCCTTAATTATTATTGATCTAGCTATACCTAATATAATGCCACTAATGCGTTTGGGCGTTCCGTTCTGCTTAGAGGTATAGGGAGCTATATGCAGTATATTTATACCCACTGATTTGGCGTAGTTAGTAAGCTCCTTAATACCGAACTCTCTGCCGCTATTAATCACAAGTAAACCGATATATTGTTAAGTTTGGTTATATACTAGAGTATTAAGCTCTTAAAGCCCTTCTACGGCGATTGTCTTCTTAGTTCTAAAGTAGGCGTATATATATCTAGCGTACGCTTCCACAAAGATTGCTATATATTTATTGCCCCTAACTCCCTTTAGGGTGACGTGGAAGGTGTTAGCATATATACATTTAAACGGACGCTAAGGTGGTATAGGTGTAGTTTAAGAGACCTAGCGCTTTACTAACGCTAGGTAACAGGCTTTGCATTAAGTTAACGTACCTATAAGGTTAAAGTTGCCTATCTTAGCCACCTTCTGTAGTACCTCCTTGCCCACATGGCTAAGTTGCTAATACAGTACATTAATATCGAGTTGTTGTACAGAGGCGTGCGCAATATATTAAGGCTTTGGAGCCAATCGAACCATATATAGGCCGTTTATATAGGTTGCTCTGCCCACTATAAAGTTATCTAAGTACCTCCAAATTATACGGCCACCTGTTTCCTTGTTAGGCCTAATATAGAGCTGCTTGCGCTTCTTAAGAGCTAACTCTAAGAGGAGCTTATAAGGTAATTTAGATGCGAAGAAGGCCTCAGTAGCTACTATATAGGTACTACTATTGTCCATTAGTAAGGGTATATATACCGTTCCTTTACTAATTATATAGTGGATAGTCCCTCCTGACGTTTCTATTACGGTAGGTATTACTAGGGTCTTATAGTTAATAAACTTGCTTTAATTATTGCTTATTATAATATTAGAACAGGAGTTAAGGAACCAGTTATCCTAATTACTATTATCTAAGTTATTAACTATAGCTATACTGCTAATAAATAGACCTCCTGCTAAGCCTCTGCCCGTCGTCCTAACTTAATTTAAGTTTAGTGTAGTTGTCTTTAATTCCTAGGGCGGATCTACGCATAGTATATCCTTATTAGAAGGCTTCCACGTTGGGGGTTAAAGGTTTAGTTGGAGATAAAAGCACTTCTCTTTACCACTAGGATGTCTGTTTTTGTAATAGATGCAGAACTTAGGTTTCCTTAATAATGTTAATCCTTCTACGTTAGGTCTTGGTTAATCTTCTTTAGGTGGCTTCTTGCTAATTAAGGACATTATAGAGGTAGCTAGCCGAGTACAACTCTCATCTATAAGGTCACTTACCAGCTCCTCTATTATAATAAGGTCTTCCTCTCTTATAACTCTCCTGGCTGCCTCTTAACAATTAGCTGTCTAAATTAGAAACTCCTTCTCTATAGCATAAAGCAATCTGGTGTGCGCCTGCTTCCTTAATATTAGCATTAACGCCGTATTTAATTTCCTTATGCCCAAGACAAAAGCTTCTATATAGGCTTTAAGCGAGGTATAGTCTTTGCGATTAAGGTCAAGCTATTAGTTCTATATTTAGTAGTCGTGAACAAGACCTTATATAGTGCATAGTAATTAAATTAAATTAAGTAAATTCTTAATGGTATCGCGCGGCTTGCCTAATATAGCAAGTTAATTACGAGTTAATTCTAATACTGCGCCCTTAATAACCTTAAGTCCCGTTATCTGTTTATAACGCCAATCTCTGTGCTTATCCGTATTCGAAGGTGGCTCTACAGCTATACCTTATATCATTAGTAGGAGGTCGTAAAGCTTAAGTTATTATACAATTTAACAATACTATTCTTTATAATCGCTCTCCCCTTTCAATAGAGGAATAGCCCTAAGGGAGCTATAGTATTCCTTCTTTTTTTATACCGTGTCCGCCATAATATGCAATTAATCGGTTTAACCGTATCGTGTATAGCATTAATCTGTATCGGTTTATTATGAATTTCTGTCGCACTATGCCCGGGTCCAAATTTGAGGATATATGGCTTCGTGTCGACCAGTTAATTAGAAAATAAAATTGCAGCTAATAGAGGTTTAATTAAAGCTGCAAGAGGGCTCATAACCTGTCAGACGCTAAGCAGGCTGATGGAAATGACATATATAATACTCTATCAGTAAGAATCTCAGGGGCTTAAAGGCCCTGAGAAGGTATCTACAAGATGGCCCGCGCACTGTCACGTGACACGTCACGTGCACGTCGCTGAGCTCAAAGAGACTGCCCAAGTACCCCCCCCTACCAACAAACTCTTTGCCAGATAGAGGGTTGTCCTGTGATATCTTCCTCTGAATTAAGCTGTGCGGTACGTTCTGCAAGCATCCGTCGGGTTGCAGATGATCCTAGTTTACCTTCGCGCCGCGGTACTGCCGTATTTACCGGCTGCGTATCTACATAGTTAAGAGAAAGGTTGACTCGTAACTTTCTTCCGGTACGAAGGAGGTCGCCCCATGCTAGAAGCTGTCGTTCGACGACGGACCAGTCAATATTGATCTCGTCGAAACGTTTAGTAAGATCCCTTTGAGAACGATGATTGACACAAACGACCACATTAGTGTCATCGCATCGTACCCCTTGATTCTGTCCAAGCTTACGATGGAGAAGCAAATCAAGTTTAGGCTTCAATATTACGTGCCAATACGCGGTAGGCGTCAATACCAAGTCCTGCTCAGTATCTTTAGAGATTGCCTTGTTGTTAAGAGTGACTTGCCACTCAATAGAATAGTGGATACAAGTTGGCGTGTCCTCTTCATAATTGTTGTGCTCGTTCCAGTCGGACAATTGGAGGAAGTCGAGCTTGTCAGACGATGCTTGAGACCGAGGGCGTGAATGTCCACTGGGCATTGGCGTCATGTCATCATTTGACACTTCATACCCAATATCCTGAGTAGCTTGCTGGTCTATCATACTAAGATCGTCATGTTGCGAAGTGTGGAATGGGCTCCAACGTTGCTGCTGTGTTGACACCTGGCTGCGGAGTGAGTGCGGACTCCACGCCATGGGAGCTAAAGATGGTAGATGGAATTGAGACCGATGTCGACGAAGGCAATAGTGATGGAAGTAAATCACTCTTCCCGCAGTTTGCGGCTTAGTACTGTGTTGCAGATGTCTGCTGGGCAAGTTGAAGCCAGAGACATCTGGGAGGGAACGTGTTAAAAAGGTGGGCGCTTACAGCCAAAAATAGAACGTCCTTTACATCACGAAAATGAAGCTGGTAAGAAAAGTACAGCACTGAAGGGAAGTATATCGTAGGCTCGATAGAGCTTTTTAATGGCCAGAATTTGGGCGAGTAATACCAAGTACATGGTTTCACTATGGTGTAAATCAAGAAAAACCGTTTCGTGGTGGAATATCACGTGCCCAGGTTACTATCAGTTATCATGGCGTAAAATGGCTTCAATCCCAAGAATAAGGTTGTTTTGACACGACCTGAAATTACTGCCAAGCTAGACCCGGTTTAGTATAGCGTATACTAAGCGAGATCTGAGAATAAAGTTAGGGCGCGCTAAAAACCGGACACTAGTTTTGCAACGTACTGTATGGTGATTTATCTGAGCTAACGTCCAGTCGTTTTCGCGATGGGCTTTTTCTTATTCAACTCGCGTGCTCCGGGTGTCATGACGCGCTCACGGCACGACTGGCGCGTGGGGCCTAAAGCCCAGCCCCCCATCTCCACTCTCTTTGATTGGATCTCCGTAATCGGAGTACGTAAGCAGTCTTTTCGTCCCACACTAAAATTGCAGTGTGACTGCCACGCTAACTACTGCTCATTGGCACTGACACTACCGTGGCGTAGAGCTTATATATCGCGAAATAAGAGGTCGGACTAATGGGGAGCCTACAGGAAACACAACAAAATCCCGGGAGCATTGTGGAAAGACCGTTTCTGGTTAAGCATAGTAATTTATATCAGCGACCGAGCACGGGCACGTCATCGACGCATAAGCGTGGGCGCACGCCATGTTATTAGGAATGGTGTTAAGGGGCCAGATCACCCGATTTCGTACGTAAGCCGCCTTATCTGTCTTCGAGGCTTATACCGGCCTTAAACCTCAACGCCTCTCAACCTTAAAAATGTATCATCGTTAAATAGATCAGCGGGTAAGCATACTTTATCCTAAAGAATAAAATACCGAATACTATTATATTGTTCCAATAGGCCCCAAGCTCTAAACACCAACCGTTTAAAGCTTTCGATTTCGCACCCAACCGAACATATTAGGCGCTAAAGCTGGCCTCGTTCTCGGCCTAATTTCCAGCATAATCACGGTCATTAACACTATTGTAAAAGTCTACAACGATGTCAAAGATGCCAAAGGCATTCCAACGATATTTTGAGAAATAACTTAACAACTTCCCCTCGTCCAAGATACTCTTTAAATTGCTAAAGCACACATCACTAAACGCAGTTTAGATAAAGAGTCTTATAGAGCAGTAAAGCCTATTCTAGAAAAATATAAGGACAAGGCAGTGCGCTTAGAAATCATATTTTAAAAGGTTGTTCTATAGGGCAATATTTCAAAGCATAACCGTTACCGCATAGCTGTCCAAGTATTAGGTAAGGGAAATAAAGTAGAAGCTCTAATAAAAGGGATATTAGAGGATATACAACTCTTAGCAGGGAACCATGCAATTAAAGCTGCCACTAAAGTAGAAGTTGGAAAGCTTATTAAGGCTATTTAGGAAATGTTAGCAATATTACCTTTACTGCCCAAGGACACGCCTAAGAACTCTATTAATAACTACAGCTCCGGCACCCTAAACGCCAATACTGGCAACAGGACTTAGAACAATAACACTAGCAGTAGTAAGCAGTTTATTAGCAAACAGCAATATTTTAGTAAGGAGGATTAGTATTAATTAGGAATGGCACTCTAATTGGCACAAATATAGAAAGTTTAGGAAATAGATAGGAGTGTAAAGTTAGCCGTCAAATTTCACTATTAAAATTGCCTATATTTAACTGCATAACCACTTATTATAGGTAAGATCTATATCCAAAACGTTTATATATAGTTATGCCTTTAAATTGCTAAAGCAGTTTATAAGGTATCTTGTCTTAGCAGGCTTAAGCTATTATTTCTTACCACTTAAGTTATATATCCATATCTATTTGCCAAGGTTTGTCCATTCTACATTAATATAACTTTATATTACTTAGCTATACCCCAGAGCGTATATATAGCGCGTAAGCCTATTAAGAAGGCCAATATTATTAGTTACCTAGTGATGCAAACGGTTTAGACCAGTTTTAGAATTTGCCTTAAAAAGGGGACCGACATAAATGCCCAAGGCGGACTTTACAGTAATGCGCTATAGGTAGCTTTATAGAAAGGAGAAAGGGAGGTTATAATATTACTGCTTAAAAAGGGGGCTAACGTAAACGCGTAGGGCAGACCCTTTAGCACTGCGCTATAGGCGGCTTTAGTAAAAGGAGGAAAGGAGGTTATAATATTACTACTTAAAAAGGGGGCCAACGTAAATGCCTAAGGCGGATTCCATAGTACCGCGCTATAGGCTGCTTTAGGCTATAGGGAAGAGGAGATTATAATATTACTGCTTAAGAAGGGGGCTAATATAAATACCTAAGGCAGATTCCACGGTAATGCGCTATAGGCGGCTTTATATTAGGGAAAAGTAAAAATAGTAGCAATGCTACTTAAGAATAGGGCTAATATAAACGCACTAAAGGAGTATTTAGCTAAATCCAATTCTAGGAAAAATAATTATTATTAGTATAATATTGTATAATTACAGCACCTGTCGTACCGAACGCGTGCTTACGCGTACGGTACACCAACTACGCGTTTACGCGTTCGGTGCACCAATTACCCGCTTACGCGTCTAGTGCACCCCTGAAGCACTGACTAATTAGGGGGAGGTCGCATCAGTATATAGACCACGTAGTCTGCTTTAATACAAGAGACAGTCACCACCATCCCAAAGAGCATACGATACTATACGTATTTCGTGCCCCGGGATATGACTTACTTATATCATTAAGTTGATACAAACACTGATTAGTAAGCGCGCATAGATTAGCAATCACTTGACACCTCCTACTAAGCAATATATAACAGCGACCACCCGTTTAGACTCCTAGTACAACCTACTAGAAGGTTGGAAGTCAGGGATTATAGACCTATTACTAACTCTGTATACTTATTCAAGTCTTAGTACGGTTTACCGGAAGTTTATAGACGCGAATACAGACCTTTACGGAACCCCCTACCCTCCTACAAACCACTACGGACCCATTAATTAATTTTACGGACCGTTACAAGACCTCCTCCACCTACTATAAGCTACCACCACCTACTACAGCTTATACAGACATACCACGCTATATAACATGGCAGATATAACTAAGCAAATCAGTAAGGGTTAAAAGAAGTAGAGTTAGGGAGTCAACCTTACGTCTATAGACGGCGTTAACAACTACATTAATTTCAAAATCCTTAAATACGGACACTATAAGCTCCTAAATAACGACCTATAGGAGTAATACAAGGAAGACTTTACGGACTTTACAAAAGCTATTTTTAAGGCTTGTAACCCTACTACTATCTATAACCTACGAACCCTTTTACATCACCAAGGTGTATGGGTTAAAAAGGATAAATAAGTCACTATTGCACGGTCCTTATACAACACAATACAGGAGGAGGACTAAACGGAATAGACTAAAAAGGAGATCCTAGACTAGGTTAAAGCCACTAATAAACTCTTTGCTTCTCCTAAACTTAATAGCATTACTGGCCTTATACCTAACCTACTTAAC
>Ga0307507_10000442_pt1 | contig 86179 bp, 64 predicted proteins | sample 7_EM_MG_FD_207223 | JGI IMG/M metagenome (GOLD analysis project Ga0307507, IMG submission 207223) | Populus trichocarpa ectomycorrhiza microbial communities from riparian zone in the Pacific Northwest, United States - 7_EM | ecosystem: Host-associated > Plants > Roots > Unclassified | place...
CTTCTCTCACGACTCGACACGGCTGGCGTCGTCGTCGTACGACCGCACAGTCAAGATCTGGGATGCGAGCAGTGGCGCGTGCCTGCAGACGCTCGAGGGCCATAGCGACTCCGTCAGCTCAGTCGCCTTCTCTCACGACTCGACACGGCTGGCGTCGTCGTCGTACGACCGCACAGTCAAGATCTGGGATGCGAGCAGTGGCGCGTGCCTGCAGACGCTCGAGGTTGGTGAGGTGCTCCGCAACATATCATTTGACACTACTGGCTTATATCTTCACACTGAAATCGGTACTATCACTATTGGTGCAGCACCATTGGTTCTAAGTAGTACACCAACTGTTACGGAGCCTGAGAATCCCAGATATCAAGGCCTAGCTTTGAGTTCAGACAAAGCATGGATAACACACAATTTAGAGAACCTAGTATGGCTACCATCAGAGTATCGACCGTCATGCTCAGCAGTGTTAGGAAAGACAATTGGCATTGGTGTTGGAACTGGAAGAGTCTGGATATGCAAAAGTTCGGCTTGACATATCCTAGAGCGTTTGTGTAGAGATAACTTACTATCCTTATTTTCTTTTCTATCTCTATTTTATAGAGGGGGCCGGGGATCCAGGTGAATATATAGCTTCCTAATTTGCCACAGCGAAGCTTCGAGCATCCTCTGATCAAATGACACGATGGCTACTTATAGAACCACGTGTTGAAGTTTTGCCACTTGAGTCTCGTTAGAGGTAGACGAACGCCTCGATTACGCTAGCAGGGAGGACGGCCGACCCGCTCCGGCCACACCCTTGTTAAGGGTCTGCTTCCTGGGATTGAAGAATAGAGGAAATGAGGGAACTGTGGTTGGTGTTGGAATAAACGGTCTTGAGTGTGGCGTTGTGGCGGTGATGCACTGCCTCCGTTGCTCGGCGTTTGGCTTGGCGCGCAGAGTTCCTCCAGGCTTCGCGGAGCCACCTCTGACGATCTCTTGTTTTCGTTTCAAACTCCCGCCAAGCCAGCTTCTGATTGGCCGCTAACTAGCTGTTGATTGGTTAGAAAAAAACTTGCGGGCGGTAGGTTGTAGCAGAATCCACATGACGAACTTCAAAACGTCGAGTTCTACCAAAGCTCTGCAAAAGCTCTGCATTGAGCTCTTTCAGCTGGGCAGGTATCAAGACAAATGACATAAGCTAGCTGATAGGTAGAGACACAGAATTGACTGAGTGATCTGTTTTTATTCAAGGTGGCTCTAAGAGCCCTAGTTCGACCTTCGGTGTCCGTAGTCGTTCGGTGTCCGACACCTCAGCAGTAAAGCTACCTCCGTGGCCAACAAGCTCTACCAAAGCCCTGCAAAAGCCCTAACGTAGGTTATGGGCTTTTGACGGTTGGGGGGGTTTTGACGGTTTTTCCTTACCGCTTGCCTGTTTAGGCTTAGCGATTTATACTGCCGCTTCAAAAATCAAAACATTTAATTCCTCAATGCTTGATCTATATTTGAGAAATTTACCACTAACGCTACTATGCCCCGCTGGACTCGAGAACCTGATGCGGACCAGAGGATTGAGTTAGCAATCGCTAGCTTCAAGAATGGCCTCTATAAAAGCCGGGAAGAGGCTGCAAAGTCTCACGGCGTTGACCCAAATACATTGCGCAGGGAAGGAGGCTCGGGCTGCCGCATCGGAGGCCAAGAGGAAGGCAGAGCAACACCAGCGGCAGTTTCGAGCAGCGCTGCTGGCGTCAAAGAAGGCACAGAAAGCTTTGGAGACTGCATCCAGGATAGCGACGGAGAAGAAGACAGCTGAGGCACGAGAGGAATTCAGGAAGGCAGAGGATCAAGCTGCGTCAGCTAAAGCACTCGCGACCGCTGCGCAATTGCGGTAGAGGCATCTACTGTTATATTTGAGGCAGCAACGGCTCACTCAAAGGCTTTAATAGCAGCTGCAAAAAAGGTAGATGAAGAGGTCAATACGTAGGTAGAGGTAGATGACGACGAGCAGAGCAATTCGAGCGATAGTGAGGTGTTAGATGAGGACGTTGGCATGGATATAGGCAACGTCGTGCAGTCAATCGAGTAGAGCTTCCAATACAAACACTATAAAATGTCGCGATAGAACCTATATAAAACTAAGGCTTCATTTTATTAATATCGTGGATAATGCTGCGTGATGCCTTTTATTAAGAAAATGCCTGCAATTGAGCATTTTGAGGTAGTTTTGATGTTCAAAACCGTCAAAACCCCCCCAACCGTCAAAAGCCCATAACCTACGTTACACGAAGCTCCGTACGAAGTTCTGCGAAGGCTCTACCAAAAGCTCTACTAAAGCCCCTACCAAAGCCTCTGCAAGAGCTCTGCCCACGCAGTAAATAGAGCACGTAGTGCGCAGGGGGGGTCCAAGGAGTCTCCCCCTTGAGCTCAAAGTTCTACTCGGAGCTCCACTTGAAGCTTGATACGGAGCTCTAAAGCTCTACTAACATGCAGTACCAATATACTAGGAAGGTTCTACAATTGGCCGTACGAACGCCCATACGATCGATCAATTAAACGTCCATATGATCAATCAATCAAACGTCTATACAATTGCCTATACGATCATCTATATAGACGTCTCTACGATTGATCGCCCGTACGAACGTCTGCACGCCTGCATATGGCTCTAAAGAAGCTCTATACGAGACTTTACACGAAGCTCTATACGAAGCTTTACACGAAGCTCTACACGAAGCTCTGCAAAAGCTCTACCAAAAGCTCTACCGAACGCTCTACCAAAGCCTCTGCAAGAGCTCTGCCCACGCAGTAAATAGAGCACGTAGTGTGCAGGGGGGGAGGGTCCAAGGGGGTCTCTCCCTTGAGCTCAAAGCTCTACTCGAAGCTTATACGGAGCTCTAAAGCTCTACTAACACGCAGCACTGATATACTAGGAAGGCTCTATAATCGTCTACACGAACGGCTCTACAAACGGCTCTACGAACGTCTGCACGATCGCCCGTATGAACGCCCATACGAACGCCCATACGATCAATCAATCAATCAATTAAACACCTATACAATCGATCAATCGAACGCCCGTACGAACGATCAATCAAACGTCTATACAATTGCCCATACAATCGTCTCTACAAACGTCTCTGCAATTAATCGCCAGTACAAACGTCTGCACGTCTGCACGTCTACACGTCTGCACGCCTGCACGTGGCTCTGCACAAGGCTCTGCACAAAGCTCTACACGAAGCTTTGCACGAGGCTCTACCAAAACTCTGCACGAGGCTCTACCAAGGCTCTGCATGAGGCTCTACCAAAGCTCTACACAAGCCTCTATCAAAGCTCTGCACAAGCCTCTGTCTAAAGCTTACCCCCTACTACGAAGCAGCTGTTGGAAAACAAGCCCGCAACGATATCACGTGATGAGACTTGGGAGAACCTCTTGGCAGGAATCTGACCAATTAGAGAACTCCGACCGCCGGTCAAAGTTCCTTAAAATCTCTTTAACCACCTATATAGAAATAAGCAATGCACAGAGTTTTAGCCCCAATAACCTTATTTTAACAGGTTATGAGCCTAGGTTTGCGCCTAATAAGCTAAACCTAATTGCTTTATTGTTTATAATAATTGCTATCGCAATATCACCGTACGGGCGTTAAAAGGTCGTTGAATATTTAACTAACTTATGACACCAAAAACCTATAACGAGCGGCTATATAGCTGCCAATAACGGACTCTACGCTAAATGTGACAAGAGGATCCTACTAAGGATAAGCCTAACACAGCCTATAATAAACGGCGATACTAGAGGCTTAGGTGTAACGGAACCTTATAGCTTAAACTACGGTGGGTTCTGTTATTAGGCTGGGTATATAGGTACAAACAAAACAACAATGTAATAATAACTAGTGGAGTGGTTGCCTAATAGATTAACTCTAATTGTATTCTAAGATTTACTACAAGGAGAGAACTATCTACAGTAGAGACTAAGGTCCTTTAAATACACAACTATACTCCTAAGAAATCCTCTCTTGTATATGAGGTATGTGTTATCTGTATTAAACATAACATCCCTTTTATTTAATATAGTTAATACGTTTAACACTATGTAACCTTAGTTACCATTCCTTGTTATATAGTTCTACTAAATCTATCCTAGACCGTGCCTATATTAACCAACTAGCTTCTGCCAACTCTTCTCTAAGTAGTTATAACATTATACTTAAAGCGTCCGTAATATCATCTCCCTCCTCTTTATCTTCGTCCTTAAAGATTCCTAACATCTCTAAGTTGTCCACTAGAGGTATAATATCCGTTTAATTAGTCTAGTTAATATTCTTGCTTATTATACCTAAAGCTTCTTCTTCTCTTTCCTAGGTTAAGTGTTGCCTTTGTACGGTTTCCTCCATACTATTACTTGGTGAAATAATGGCGATTCCTTACTTAAGGTGTGCAAAAGAGGGGTTAGTTTGTATTACGCTAGCAAGTCCTTTATCTTAATAACCCTCCTCTTACTCTAAGTGTACTAAAGCAAACATTTAATCGTCTTATAACGTTCGCTCTATCTCTAACATTAAGTATACGCGTTCTATTACTCTTAACAGTTTTTAAGTTCCCTAAGTAACTTGTTATAGGGTCTTATATTTAATCTACCACTATAAAGCTTAACAGTAAGCTGGCCTTTACGCTACTTAAGGTTTAATATGCCTTAGAAGAGTCCGCACGCGTCCTTAAAGCTTAACGTTTGGCTTATACTCGTCTTTAACGCCTTAAACGTGTCTATAAGAAGGTTTATTTTAAGGAGTAGAAACCTATTTAATAGGGTCTATTTAAGCTAGGTAATAAAAGAATTGGCTCTCCTCCTGCAAGGGAAATAACTCTAAGTAGCTTAGTAATTGCTCCTTTTAGGTCCCCCTTAGGTAACTTATTCTTTAGCAATCCTTCTTTGTTAATATTGCCTGACCTACTTTCTTCTAATACTCCTATACCTTTCCCATAGCGTTCCTTAAATTGCTTAGTGGTTTCTAGGTAGTCTTACTATAGCCTATTTACTTTACTTCGTACTATATTTTATTATCTATATCCTCGTAACTAATAATCTTTAAAACTTGCCATTTATCTTCCTTTTATCCTCTATATATATCTGCCTTATAGACTAGTGGCTTAATATTCCTATATACTAGCTCTAGCATTGCAATATATTATATAGGGTAGATTTTTATTTTGGCTAGTAGGTTTAACTTATACGTAACTAATAAAATTCTTTACTTAACTTTAAAAGGTCCTAGTCTAATATAGTCTAATTTCTTACTTAGTTGTTAACTCTTAAAATTTTTATATAGTAGCTATACTTTATCCCCCTCCTTAAGATCTGGTCCCTTAGATCTCTTAGCATTATAGTACCTTTTCATTCGTTCTTATACTAGTTTAGCTGTTTCTTTAAGGTCTATATAAAGATTTATTAACATCTCTATTCTTTATTTAGCTGTGCTACTCATCTTTTTTACTTAATATGGCGATAACAATATTCTTAGCTTGTACCCGTAATTCGCCTTAAATGGTAATGTCCCCATTCCTTCTTATAGTGTTGTATTATATATAAACTATATAACTAGTAATAACGATACCCAATTATTCTGTATATAATTAATATAATACCTTAGATACTATTCTAGTATCTAGTTTAGTCTTTCCGTTTATCCATCCATCTGCAGATAATATACTATAGATATTACTACGCAAACCCCTTATTCTGCCAGAAACACTTCCTAAAATACTGCTATAAATCTTAGATCTCTATCTAATATAATCTTATCTAGTGCTCTATGTCTTGCGAATACTTCCTTTATATAGATTCTAGCAACATCTTCTGCTAATATCTCTTTAGTGCATGCTATAAAGTATCCCCACTTTATTAGCTTATCTATTATTACTAAAATCGCGTTATAATCTTGTCCTATAATAGGATCTCTTGACTTTGGTAACTTAATAATAAAGTCCTATAATATAACCTCCTATGGTCTTCCTGGTGTCTTAATAGGTTATAGCCCTCCATATAGCTTATACCTTATTAGTTTGTTCCTTTAGCAATTTAGATACTCTTTTATAACTTATCTTGCTAGTCCCCAGATTCCTTAAATAATATATTCCTCTTAAAGTCTTAACACTAAGCCTGTAGCTCCGTTATATCCTTATATTATTCCCTTATAGAATTCCTTAACAAATTCTTCTGTAATAGACTTAGGTATATACATTACTTCTCTATTTTCGTATTGCTCTAAGTCTAAATCCTCTACTTATACTTCTTAGATCTTCTATATCTAATCACTCTCTAGTAACTTATAAATCTGACTTTTCTTAGTTGCTATAATCTTCGGATAATTATACCTAATTAATCCGTTCTGATCCTTTCATAATAAAGCTCCTAATAGCTTTTTACTACTCTATAGTTCAGCCTTTCTACTTAGAGCGTCTGCTTGTGCATTATCTATACCCTTAGTATACTAAATTTCAAAATAGTATTCTATAAGCATTTCCGCCTATCTAACCTGTCTTTAGTTAAGTTCCTTTATTATTAGGAATCCTGTAAGGTTCTTATAGTCTATCTTAACTATAAATAGTTTCTCTATACCTTATAAGAATGCTCTCTATTCCTTAAGTACTGTAACTATACCTAACAACTCCTTATTGTAGATATTATAGTTTAACTCTAGTAGTGTCATCTTCTGACTATAGTATGCCACTGGGTGCCATCCATCTTAATATTTCTATAGGAAGTACGCCCCTAGTGCAAAGTCTAATACATCTATTTCTATAACCGTCTCTAGACCTAGTTAATAGATCTTAAGAACTGGCTCCTAGGTAAACAACTCTTTAACTCTCTTAAATAGTTCTTATTATTCCTTTCCCCATACCTATAGTTCTTCTTTCTTTATTAACCGCGTAAATGGCTTAATATTCTATAACCATTGCGCTATAAACCTTCTATAGTAATTACAAAACCCTAGGAACAATCTTAACTATATAATATTCTCTGGTTCCTGCTAATTTACTATAGCCTTGATCTTCTTTAAATCTATATTAAGTTGGCCTAATTTAATAATAAATCTAACAAAATTGGTCTTCCTAGTAAAGAACTCGCATTTCTTAATTGCTACTAGCATCTATTCTTCTTATAGTCTTTTTAAAACCCACTTAATGTGTTCTTTATGCTCTTCCTTACTCTCTAAGTAGATAATAATGTTATTAAGGTATACTATAACAAATTCATCTAGGTGTTCTCCTAATATACTATTAATTCGCTTTTAGAACGTTACTAGTGTATTTATAAGCCCAAACTGCATAACTAATGGCTTATATAGTCCTTCCTTTAACCTAAAGGCTGCCTTTTATTTATCACCTTCCTTGATTCTAATCTGGTGGTACGCCCATTTTAGATCTATCTTTATAAAGATCTTTGCGTTGCCTATCCTGTCTTGGATTTCGCTAATTAAGGGTAAAGGATATCTATCCTTCCTAGTAATGCTGTTTAACTGTCTATAGTTTATACACATCCTAAGTTTTCCGTTTTTCTTTGGGATAAACAGTACTGGATATCCTACTAATAACTGCGATGGTCTAATATATCCCTTTTATAAGTTCTCCTGGATAAACTCCTTAAGCGCTACTAACTCTGTTTTAGTAAGCTTATAGATTAGAAAGAACTTTAGACTTATTCCCTCTTTTAATTCTATCTTATAGTCCCAAGCTATATACTTTAACAGCTTTTTACTTTCTAGTAACCATAACTTTTTACCATACTTGTAGTATCTCTTTGGTATATAACTTAAGCCTCACTTAGTCTCTTCGTATATCACTCCAACTTAGTACTATACCAACTTGGTTTACTATTACACTTTGCGTTATTATATATCCTTAATATTAACTTAACCTATAACCTAATTAATCTTTAGATTGTACTTCTGTAATTAAGGCATTCTTAGTATCGCCTCGTCCTATTCTAATAGTAGGATATTAAAAGACATTCTAACTAGTCTCCCTTTAATAGTTATCTAAATAGGTCCTATTTTGAGATTAATAATACCTCCTCTATAGGCTATCTAATCTCCTAAAATTGTTATAAATGGATATAGGTGTTCCTTCTATCTATATAGTAACCCTATCCTTTCCACTACCTTTAGTAATATATGGTTCCTAGTTACTCCACTATCTACTAACGCTTTAAACTGCTGATCTTACCACTTAATTTATAAATTTAGGTATTATCCTTAAATTCCTTTAAGGGTCTAAGGCTCTAACACTAGTTCCCTCTGGTCCTATATACCTCCCCTTTTCCTAACTATTAGCTGCTAGATCCTACCTATACTTAGTCCAACTTTAGCCAATACTTAGTTCATTTCTTTTCCTCTATATGCCATAGATAAGTGTTCTCTAGGCACTCCCACCACTATTATCTATCTAGGCATTCTTCTATAAGGAATCTTCCTAGTTAAAGTATTAAGTCTCCTTAACCTTATACTTCTATTAGGTGCCAACTATATATATACTTAGCATTCCTAAACCGCTTTTCCTCTGGTGCCTAATATATTCTTACTAGGTACTTCCAGTTCTTATCTTTAGGTGCTCTATGCATATTATACATATCATCTACATAAGCTATCTATAATAGTATATAATACGCTGCATGTTTTGGGTTAACTCTTAGTTTATCTTTATTTTTAAGTTTAAACCTATACCTAGTTAACCTAACCACTAGTATCTCTGCTATAGGTATTAAGATTTATCACTTACTTCTCTAGTCCCTAGATCCCTCTTCTAGGTTCCTTAATGTTATAATTAATACTCCTTTAATATAACTTATGCGTTTTTCTATAATAGGTTGGTCTTGGACAACTTTTTTGTCTAGCTATATATAAAAATCTTCCTATTTATTATTGTGTTGTTGCCTATACCACTTTCCGTATAACTGGTTTAGTGTATATAGTCTATCCATTAGAAAATACCTTGTTATTACTGCATTATAACATCCTTTAGTATGTCTTTCTTTAAACCTAGTTGGAATATCTAGATCCTTTTCTTATTCTAGTTTATCTAACTACTTTGCCCTAGGTGTCCCTACACTCGGCCTATTAGTAACTCTTTATATAGGTGCTCTATTCCTTATATAACCTAGTATAGCTAACCTCTTATCTAGCTTCTGCTCTTGCTATGTAATAATTCTTATCCTAAACTTATCCATAGTTTCTTGTTTTCTATATCTTGCAGCTAGATCTTTATAATTATCTTGCTTTTTAATCCTGGTATTAACTGTTTAATCTTTAGGCTGAACACTGCGTTTATTTAGAATTGCTAACGTTCTTATTTGTTCTCTAAACTCGTAGTTCTTAAACTTGCGTCCTATACTTATTTGTTTATTACTGAACTAAGTTACTACCCTTTCCCATCGGTTTTTGTCTGTTATGGGTCCTTAGGTATATCTTATCTCGTCTTAAAAATCTTAAGCTTCTCTTATCTCTTCTTAAGAATCTTAAGCCTGTGGCCTTTTACCTTTATTAAGTGATAAACTAGCACTAGCAGTTATCTACTTACTTAGTTTCTTCTAAATATTACTCCTATTGTCTTATAAAGTAATGGAAATTGTATCCAATAGTGTTATAACATCCGTTACTAAACCTTGTTTGGTAATGGTCTTAGTCTCTACTTCTATTGCGTTATCAAGGTTTAAGTGCTCCTAGTTAGCCTCCTTTTCATCCTTATTACTAGTGATCAATAAGTACTTCAACTCTATTATTATTACTACTAATCTTTATCCGTATATTGCTATAACATCTTAATCTAGCTTATAGAGTTAATCTTGTTCTTCGTCTAACTCTCTGGTTCCTTTAAGTTCTTTTAACTTTAGCTCTTACAGCTAATAGCTTGCGCTGTACTTAGCGTCTTTATAAATTTGGCATGCATTATTATAACAATATATAAAACTGTTAATTAAACATTCTTTTGTTCCTTATAGTGCACCGTCGTCCCTCTATACATATATACTGTCTACTGGTCTGGTTCCCTTTACCATATAGTTACTCTAACCACCTCTACAGTCTCTAGTAAAATAACCCTATTTTCCGCAATTTATATAAGCTCCATCTTTAAACCATCTTTCTTGCTATAGAGTCCGCCTAAATGTCTTCTGCTGCTAAGATCCCTGGTTTAGCCTCTACTCCTAGGTCCTTTAATTACTTAATCCTCAACCTCTGGGTTTCTATAGTTTCTTTTCCCACCTTTAGGTTTCTTTAGTACCACTTAGGTCTATTAGCTCTACGCCATTCCATAGTTTTTAACTCTGTGTTTATTATTGCGTACTCTGCGCCTTATATAACTATAGAACTCTATCTTACCCTCTCTTAGCTTGTTCCCTTTAGTAGATTCTATTATTAATTTTTATTAACTAATCTATTAACTCTCTTAGAGTATCCACATCTTCTATTAGGATAATTACGTCCTGGACTTTAGCCTTAAGTCCCTATTTATACTGTGCTATAAGCGCCCTATCGTTCCACTTAACCTACATGGCTAGTGTTTAAAACTGTGTTGTATACTTAATTGCTAAAGTACGTTGTACTAAGTTCTAAAGCTTTCGTTCCGCTGTGGTTATGGCCTCCGGGTCTCTAAATATCTACGTTAGTTGCTCTATAAACCCGTTCTAACTGGCAAATATATACCATATATCTTGGTTAGTAGTTATTATGCCATTAGCCTATATTTCCGTGAGATACGGCTTAAACTACTTAAGTGCCCTCCCCATTAGGAACAATCCTGCATAGACTACTTAATCTAACAATGTTACTAACTTCGCTCCTTCCTATACTATCTTAAAGTGCATCTGCATAAGAAATCCCTTAAGCTTTAACTTCTCTCCTAAGAATTATTCAATTAAAGGTAACTTAATCTTTACTACTCTAATTCCATTAATGCGTTCTTTAAGTATCCTATTATTGTCTTATAAGTGATCAACCATTTCTTATAACTAACCTCGCGTAACCACTTAAGAATCCCCCTCGTCTATACTGGTATCACCTGGCCCTAAGGTTGTGGCTGCCGTTAACGCCGTTGTGACTAGTACTGCTCTTAGTGGCATATTGTTTAATTTTGTTCTAATACTATAACCTTAGTAGTGAATGTGTAACAGAACCTTGTAGCTTAGACTACAGTGGGTTCTATTATTAGGCTGGGTATATAGGTACAAATAAAACAATAATATAATAACAACTGGTAGAGTGGTTGCCTAATAGATTAACTCCAATTATATTCTAAGATTCACTATAAGGAGAGAACTATCTATAGTAGGGACTGAGGTCCTTTAAATACACAACCATACTCCTAAGAAATCCTCTCTTATACATAAGGTACGTGTTGTCTGTATTAAACGTAACGTCCCTTCCATTTAACATAGTCAATACGTTTAACACCACGTGACCTTAGTTACTATTCCTCGTTATATAGTTCCACCAGATCCATCCTGGACCGTGCCTATATCAACCAACTAGCTTCCGCCAACTCTTCTCCAAGTAGTCGTAACATCGTACTTAAAGCGTCCGTAACATTAGGAGAATACCTTGTATTTAGTAGACAACCTTACTATCGTTATTATAGAATAATAGAGTTTTAAGAACAAAGCCTTATAATAGCCGTATTAGTAGCGGATTAGAAAAAGCTTATTAAAACTACCTATACTGGCTAAGGAACATATTAAGTCAAAACTTATACTATATATATACTCCTTACAAAGGAAACAAATCTAATAATATTATTATAACAAGGCCTATAGACTGCCTACTATAAACTACCTATAAGCCTTATTAATATAAGCGACGAATATACCGCCTAAGCCTTTATCCGAAAGCTCGTTAGACAGGAAGACTAGCTAATATTTAGTATTAATATACAAAACCACCTCTAATTTAAAAACATTGAGTAGGTTCTTAATAACCCACTATAGCTTCTTCCTATAATTGAGTTAATTAGAGAGAAATGGGTGGACTTAGGCTTTACTACTAAACAGCTAAAAATTAAGCCAGCTAACTTAGTAAAGGAACGGGAGAAACACAAGGAACAGCTAGCCTACGCAGCCGGTTTTATTAACTAGAACGTTAGTAATATCTATAAGCCGTTTATATTAAACACTGGACAGGTACTTAAGAAATAGAAGGCTCTAAAAAAACGCTTTAAGGATCTTAATCCAGCAGCTATTACTAACATTATGGCTACCTTCTTTACTAAACACGTTTAAGATTTTAAGAACATAGAGGAGTTTGTCTCCTATATTACATTAAACCTTAATTGCCTTATCAAAATGGACTAACCTATTAACTACAAAATCCTTGCCTAAGCGGCCCTTCTACACGGAGTCAGCTCTATTAACTATGCTTAGTTTAAAACAACTCAACAAACAAATTAGACGCAGAAAAATACCAACCTATAAGCCTTAGGTAAGGAACTTATCATCTTTAATAGCGAGCTTAATTAAGAAGCTTCTACTATACTAGTAGCATATTTAAACGACGGAACGTCCATAAAGAGAAAGACTGTACTAGTAGAAATATACAAGCACCCTAACTGCGTAAAATATAACAGAACTACGCATTCTAAAGAAGACTGCTAGGAGAGAAACCTAGAAAACGCACTATAGAGAATTAGTAATAGAATCCGTGTAAAAAAGAAGCAGAGGACTAGGCCACCTATTTAGCTTAATAAACACTCTAATTAAGTTAAAAATAAAGCAAATCTATAACGCAAGCTTGTAGTAGTAGTGGTACAAGCCTAACTAAGCAGGTATAACTTTATCTATAATACTACTACTACCGTCCACTGCTGTAAGAATTGTAAACTTCTCTTTAACTACGTTAATAACGACACCTTATTAGATACAGTTGGTCCCTATAAAGCTTAATTAGTAGGTAAAGGATCTATCTCTATATAAACCGCACTCCCTAATAAAGGTTACGGAAGTACGCTTATTCTATACAATATTCTTTACGTACTATATTTACCAGCAAACCTACTATCTAGAAGCCAATTTAAGGAAATAGGCATTTTCTTTAACAACAAGACTTACAAACTTAAATGTAATAACAAGGTAATAGGATACACACCTAAAGTTTAATAACTCTACCTAATTTGGTAGTATAACTACTTATTAGAATTAATCCTCTAGATAATTAAAAATAACAAAAGCCTACCTGTTTAGCATCACCGATTTAGCCACCTTAACTATAGTAACCTTAAACGCCACCTAAGTAAACTTGGTATTAAGTTTAACAACATTAGTAATAAACACTATAAGCCCTACGCTTAATCTAAAGCTAGAAAGAGGTATAATAGAACACCCCAGGAACAAGCTATATAGCCATTTTAATTTGTCTATATAGATCTAGTAGGACCTATTACCCCTATTAGCTTTAAAGGCGAAAGATACTACGTATCTTTTACTGATAACTATATAAGGTTTACTATAGTCTATACCGTCCATACAAAGGACGAGTGGCTTGGTACTTTATAGAGGTACTACAATTAGATCCACACCAAATTCGACCTTAAAATCACTAGAATTTATACCGACTACAAAGCAGAGCTCTATAGCAAGAAAGCAACCACCTAGATGGATAATCTAGGTATAGAATTCAAACCTGCCGCCTCACACGCTTAGGAAGAGAACGGAGTAGTAAAGCACTCGCAGTAAACCTCCACCAAGATTACCCGCTTAATAATCCTCGCTAACAATATACCAGACTTTCTATAGCCCGACGTACTTCTTATAGCTATATACATCAAAAACAGACGCCCTATAAAAGCTCTTCTTAATAGCATGTTACCTTATAAAAAGCTTAAGGGTAAACCTCCCTTAGTACACCATCTAAGGGCTCTAGGATCTACCATCTACTCCTTTATAGCCGAAGAAGATCGCGTGAAATTAGCCAGGTTCGCTTTATAAGCAAAGAAGGGTATTCTAATTAGTTATAACAGCAAGACAATCTATTATATTTGGCTACCAGATAAATAGAAGATTAAACGTCTTAAAGACATCAAAATCTACGAAGGCGATATTAGCTTAAAAACTACTACTACATTTACAGAAGAATCCGTCAACTCATCTAATAAGCAAGGGAGGGAAGACACTACTACTCCTTAGCTAAAGCCTCTATTAAGAAAAAGACAACAAAGAATCAATTAAAAGAAAGGTCACAATAGCTTGCCCTATAGGCTTAAGCCTCTGCCCAAAAACCTCACTACGACCACTACTCGATTAGGCCGCTAGACGTTAAGAGTTAACCTACTAAGCAACCCTACTGCCTTCCTTATAAGCCTCATAGGTACAGACCAAGGCCTTAACCAATGGGCTAACAATATTAATAAGCTACTAAGCAACTGGGATAACAAAATAGGCAATAAACTAATAGCCCTTCTATCTACCTTTCCTCCTTAATCTACACCTTAAAACCCTTACTTAAATAATTGTAATGCGGTTAATCCTATGGCTCTACTAGCCGGCTATATTTAATATACTGGCTCACCTAATCTTAAAACGTATATATCTACTACCTTAATTAACAAAGATAAGCCTTATACGTACAACTAAGCAATCAACGGCCCAAATAGCAAAGAATGGATAAAAGCAATAATAGAGGAGGTAGGGTCTCTAATTAAGAACCAGATATAGGAACTTATCAACCTTACCTCCCTTAAGCCTCCTTATAAGCCTCTCGCTGGTAAATAGGTGTTTAAAGTTAAAAAGGGAAAGAATAGCGAGGTCCTCCGCTACAAGGCTAGATGGGTTGTCAAGGGATATTTATAGCAGTATAGTGTTAACTACGACTAGACCTTTACTGCGGTAGTAAAACCTATAGCTTTTAGGGCTCTATTTGCAATTACTGTCTACCACGACCTTAAAATCAAATAGATGGATATTAAAACCGCCTTTCTCTATAGACCAATTGATTAAGAACTCTACGTTATTATACCAAAAGGCTATAAAGAAGCTGGTAAAGTCTACCGCCTTAAGAAGGCCCTCTACGGACTAAAACAGTTACCTTAAATCTGGTATAAGACGCTCTTAAAGTTTCTACTAGAAAAACTTGGACTTTACCATCTATACGCGGATTATAGTATATTCGCCACTAGTAAAGGATAGAAAGGTTTAATTATTTCTGCCTATATTAACAATACTAAGATTATCTATAAGGATATAGCGACAGTTAATTAGGTAAAAGCAAAGCTCAAAGTAGCCTTCTAAATAATAGATCTTAGGCTAATAAGCTTTTACTTAGGCATAATAGTTATAAGAGATTAAATAAAAAAGAAGATTATACTCTTATAGCAAGCCTACCTTATTAAAGCTCTTAAACATTTTGGATTATAAAAGGCTAACACCTTACTAATACCTATAAAGCACTTAATTAAGCTTATAGCCAATTAAGAAACTACCAGCGAGGACGATATTAAAAGATACTAGAGTATAGTCAGTTTAGTTATATTTCCTATAATAGAAACAAGGCCAGATATCGCCTTTACAGTATTAACGGTAAGCTGTTTCGCCTATAACCCTACCTCTACCCATATAACGGCCGTAAGACTTATCCTTTAATACCTAGCCGGCTTACTTAATAGAGGAATTACTTATAGAGGCGATAAGAACCTAGACCTTATACCAATTAGCTTCAGTAATGCTGACTAGGGACAAGATAAAACCACGAGACACTCTATATTAGGCTTTATATTTATATTAAATAGAGGACCAATCTTATAGAAATCAAAGCTATAAGCTACCGTTTCACTATTAATATGTTAATTAGAGTACACGGCTCTAACGGCTGCAGTAAAAGAGGCTATATAGCTTTAACTTTTACTTACTAAACTAGGTGTACTAGACCAGAGCAAGCAGTTTACTAGGATTTTAATTAAAACTAATAACCAAGCTATAAAAGCGTTGGCTGAAAATCTAGTTTAACACAATTAAACGAAGCACATTAACATCCAGTTTCACTACGTAAAAGATAAGATAAATAGTAATAGGATTAACCTCGTATACGTTACTTTAATTAATATAGCGGCTGACGGCCTTACTAAGCCTCTCGCAGGTCCTTAGTTCTATGCCTTCCTTAAACACCTTTAGATAGTGCAGAGACTTAATTAACTACACTAGGCCTTAATAGGAAATCAGTACACAATTAGTAGATCCTCGGAGAGTGCGCTAAATGACGCCTTAAGGCCTTAAAATGAGTAATAGAACTTAACCTTAATCTACCAACCTACTACCTAAATCTAACGGCCACGACATTAGAGAGGGCTTATACTAGTAAAAAGGATGGATATACTTCAAAAGAGATATAGGGTAAGGCTACAGGGCCTCTAGAGCTCTATAGGCAATATAGAACACCTATAGGGAGGTGCTGCCAAAATTTCAAGAGATGTTTTACTAAGCAGGCGCTGTCTCTAGACGTTAGGGAGGGCGTAACTCCTTATTAAACACTTATTCTACCTTAGAGGAGCTTCAGCAACCCTTATCAAGCAATCCTACACCCCTATATACAGTGTATATAGCGGTATCGTTGACTGAGCTTAAGGGAGGGTGTTGGAAAACAAGCCCGCAACGATATCACGTGATGAGACTTGGGAGAACCTCTTGGCAGGAATCTGACCAATTAGAGAACTTCGACCGCCGGTCGAAGTTCCTTGAAATCTCTTCAACCACCTATATAGAAATAAGCAATGCACAGAGTTTTAGCCCCAATAACCTCATTTCAACAGCAGCCCCCGCAGCGCAGCACGACGGAGGTATATATATATTACTTCTAAATTAAGCCTAATTTAAGTAGGGCGCCTTGATTACTATAGCAGATCCTTTTAATAAAATAATACTACCTAGCAGTATCTAAGGCGCCTTAGCCTTACTACTACTTCTAAATCAAGTAAAAGCTCTATGTAAGGGGGTCCAGGGGGTCCCCCCCCCGGAAAACCATATATATATATATTCATTAAACTCTATATAATAAGGCTCTGAATTAAAGCTTTAGGTTAATCAATCGGCTTATTAGTTATAAACTCGGGTCAAAATTTTCGTTGGCGGACCCCAACGATCCGCATGTTAGAAAGTATGATCTGTCGAAGTTAGGACCTCAGAACAGCAACCAAACTCGACTCTTATTGTGCTTAGGAAAGACATTTAACTAGCGCAATAAAGTTCTAGATGTGGCACAAATCTCGACGATCCTTCAAGAAAACTATTTGCTTAGTCCAAGGTCTGGGAAGATCTTAAAGGATCAAAGCGATCAAATGCTACTCGGCTTGGCTCCTTGGCATCATTTAACTGGGCTTGGAGTATTTTTCTCCAGGCTCTGTGCATGACTCGCCGAACAGACCCCACACGGAAATTTCAATAATATCTCTACATCAACACTACTCATAGCTGTTACCTCAAGCACATCAGGATGGACCCAGAGTTCGACATTGATACAGATCTTCAGACACAGAGCCTTCTGCTTGTCGCGGCGCACCACGATATCCCCGCGCTCCGGAACCTATTGCGAAATACCTCCGCCAATGTCCAAGACTCTGAGACGGGTTTTACGCCTTTGCACGCGGCGATTGCTGCCTGTGAACCCGACGATGAAGCGGAAACCCCGGCCGAACACTCGAAACAGATCAATAGCCATACAAATGGTGATAATGCAACAGAGAAGCCGGCTGAGAGCGAAGAGAGAAAGAAAGAGCTTGAGGTAGCAGCTCAGACGGTCAAGTTACTGTTTCAGAGTGGAGCTATCTGGAACGACTTGGACCAGAATGGAGAGACTCCTGGATGTATTGCTCTGAGATTGGGGCTCAAAGAACTGTACAAGCTCGTTGTAGATGCTGGGGTTCGGGCAGAGCTGCTTCTTAGTCGACTAAACGAGTACCAACTACTCGGCGATGGCAACGACTCTACGGATGAGGAGGACGACGATATTGAGATTATTGAAGCCGCCGAGGCTATTGAAGCAGAGGATGCATCTGCAGAAAATACCGAAACCCAGGCAGCAACCGAAGCTGAAGCTGTTTCTCAAGATGCCTCCACTACAAACCCTGCATATCTCACTTCCCCGCTGACTTTCACGCAAACCCGCCTCCTTGACTCTTCGGCCAACGGTGTCATGATGGCTTGGGAAACAACTCTCATGAAACGATCAGCCGAGTTACTTCTTCCGACTCTAAATCTACGGGTTCTCAACATTGGGCATGGCATGGGGATAATTGATGGAATCTTTCAATCCAAATCGCCATCTTCTCACCACATAATTGAAGCGCACCCAGATGCGTTGAAGCGCATGCGGGAAGAAGGATGGAATGATAAACCTGGAGTTGTCGTTCACGAGGGCAGGTGGCAGGATGTGGTCCCCGAGCTTATGGAAAAAGGGGAGATGTTCGATGCCATATACTTCGATACATTTGCTGAGGAGTACAAGGCGTTAAGGGAGTTTTTCACCGAGTATGTGATTGGCTTGCTGGATCCGTCAGGGGGAGATAATGGTGATGGAGGGAGATTTGGGTTCTTCAATGGGATGGGTGCAGACAGGCAAGTTTGCTACGACGTGTATACAAAGGTAAGTAATTGGGCTCTGTATGTTCCATCTCGTTAAATCACCCACTCACATGTTCCAGATTGTCGAAATGGATCTCTTTGAAGCAGGCTTCGACACAGAGTGGGAAGATATTCCAGTTCCAGATCTTCAGGAAGCCGGAGAATGGGATGGAGTCAGAAGACGTTATTGGGCACTCGACAAGTACAAATTGCCTACATGCAGCTTCATAGGCTGAAATATAACACCAAAACACCAACGCTTGAACCAAATTCAGAAAAAGTATACCAGAATTACTGCAAGCCCGCGAGTAGTTTGTTGTACCGCTCTTTCTTGACGTCCAAAATCTGTCTCGCAGATTCCGCTCCCACTACTGGTAGATTCGCAAGACCTTGGGTGTGTCTGGCCCCGGGCATTATTTTCGGATCTAGCAGTCCGACCTGTACTAACACCGATGCCTGATCCCAGTATACATGCTCGTGCGTTAATTTTCCACCTCTAACACCGACAATGCTCACCATCGCTATCTCTACCTTTTCATCTGTCGGCGGTACGCCCGGGAGTATCCAATCTACCTCGTCAGTGTGGGTAAAGGAAACTACCATTTCATCAACAACACGATCAACTCCCATTGTACGCGATATAAGCCGTATCTTGAAATCGGGTACAAGCGATGGGATGAAGTATGCGCGATAGAAATCACGTAAATCTTTCATCCCAATGCCGCCCGTAAGAGTAGGGACGTGGGTTACGTGGGGTGCAGCGTTGATCATAGTCTTAATCGTTGCGAGAGCACCTTCGTCTTCTCTGGCCCTGTCCGAGTTATATTTACCTATTGAAGGTACAAGTGTCAGCTTCGTTACTCGAATCTTCAAGACTCTCCTTCATAATTAGGGAGGTATGGATTAGATTTGAATTCCATAGAGACTCAAGGAGGCCAAAGAAGCCGATTCTTCGCTTATAGCTCGAGTAGCCCAATGCCTCCAAATCTGAAGAAATCCAAGATACAAGTGGAAACCCAGTCTCAACCTTACCTTTTAGATTCTCTACCCATGGCTCTTCCAAATCCGCCTCGCGCCTAAAACCTTTCCTCACACATCCTAGGGTCCTGCTCCACGCAAGCCCTGCTTCTACAGCGTTATAATTAACGTTGTTATGCTCCGCAAACCCGGGTCGCGCTTCGTACTCGTAATGCTTAAACGCGGGTTTTATAGGTTGCGAGCTAGTCATATGAACCACCACTTGGAGCAGCGGCGGATATACTGTTTTCGGTGGCAGAGGGATGGTAGGGTAGTACGCGGCCAGCGCGCAAAGCTTTGGCATTGGCTTGATGGCTGTTTTGAGGCAAACGCTAGCGGCCTCACCGTACGCGATCAGGGCATATGTCTATGTAGGGAATAGTTAGGCATAATTGAATTCTACCAGGAGGACAAAGCCAAGTCTGCGACTAGGCGGCAAGGGTAGCCTACCTCGCCCAGCTCAAGGTCGAGGTGGAGTGTTTTCAACGCGTCTTTGTAGGCCTGGCCGCCTCCGCTGTACGGGAGATATGTCACATCATAGCCTGCGCACTATTAGCTTCTAGAGCTGGGGTCGCGCATTGGAGTGCATTGGAGAAGAAAAATCGATGAAGACAGGAAGCTGAATTACATCGCCCGCGTCCCCAATATCCTACTCACCTTCTTCCCGCCAGTACTGGAATATGACCTCATCGAACGAGTCGCCATCCGCCGTAATCCAGAGCCTGGGCGGCATGCTGTTGAAGGACAAAAATCCTTTCCCGCTTTGCGTAGGAGGGAGCGCGCTCATAGTCGTCAAGTCCAATCCAAAAACCAATCCAAAAACGCCAAACTCTTTCTTAGGAGAAGAGAATTGGGAGAGAACGGCAGCGCGTTTTGGGGGAGGACAGAGGAAGCTTTCGAGGCGAGGTTGCGTAGAATGGCTGGGGGGATGCGTGCTTCATAACCAGCTTGAAGGTTGCGCAAGAGCTGGCCTTGTTCCAAGATTCGACGACCTTCGTGCTGACCCCACAAGGGTTTTGTAGGGCAGGGATGGAGGACGTTGCGGAAAGAGACGGCTTATCGATAATGTGGCTTGACGTCAGCGGCTGTTCCGTCTTCTGAACTCCTCGAGTTAGCCAGCGCCGATAAACAATGAAAACTAGCTGTACAAAAAATAAGCCCGCTTTTTTGGCAGCTTAACAGTTCAATAGTCATAGAACCTGTAAATTAAAATAATACTGTTTAGGATTCTTAAAGTGGGCCATTATTATAGCTGAATAGACCCGTAGAGCTGGGCAACTTTTTAAGCTCTCTTATATCATTTGCAGGGTGGCTAATAGATAAAATATGTCTTGGTAACTCGCTGGCTTGCCATTGGGTTAATTAAAGCGTAGAATGCCGCCTAAAGTGAATCTTCAACCTTGAAAAGTAAAAACGGAACGGAATGAGTGGAGATTAGCTAGCTACTCTTGCTAACTTGTGGCTTTCTGGTGATATTCGGATTCTGCGGCACGCTTTCCTATTGAACGGTCCCTGCGTTCTTCTGAATTCTAAGATATCGAGACATTTTGAAGAGATCAAAGCCCTTAGCCGTGTAGCAACTTGGTTCTACTGAGCTCTATATACGTGATCGATTCTACATCGATCAGTAAGAGTCTTTCGTCCGCGGTGACTATGTGGTGTTAGTATTTGGTCTAAATGAGGTGTGGCGCGGGAGTAACTTGGCTTCCAACAGAAGCGCAGGTCTTTTTGTAAGCCAGAACCACCGTCCAAATAATCACCATCTGCTTTTCAATGTTTTACAGATATAGTACAGTACCTTTACAAAGTTGTCTAGACACTTCCCTTTTAAACCCGATTTCAAGACCTTTCCTAATTTTACACTTCATGGTTCCCATAAACGCAAAAATATCTTACGGCAGAATCCAATATTGGTCAGCCGTATCATCCCTCAGGCACACCCTTCCCATATAACCACCCAAGATAACCATTCACATCGTCCATTGCTGCCTCCTCCTTATTCTCTGCTACTCGTGGCTTAGTCGGTTGCACATTAGTCCTCGTGGTCCCATACAACCAGATGAGATAATCGTCCACACCATCGATCGTCTCTTCCATAAACCAAGGACCCTGTTTACGTATAACCTCCTCAGCATCGTCTCCAAGGGGGCGATATACTTTCACCCCCATCGAAGCATCAATTTCATCCTGCTTCCTCCTCCAATCTCTTCCCTTCTCGCTATACTTTGCTAGATGACTCCGATAATGGTCAAAAGCTTTGTCTTCCGCCTTTTTCTCGAAACTCAGCTCGGAAGCACGACGGCGCTTTACCTGAGAGTAAATGAGCATGTCGCGGTCATTCGTCCCCGCGATTTCATCGAGCGAGTACTCGATCGACCAGGTATCGTCAGGGGTTAGATTTTCTGGGCGTACGACATATTGGCCGTTGACGCGGTTACGGATTGTGAGGGTGAAACCCAGAATAGGTGTGCGTTTGGTAAGCGGGCTGGTGGTGGTTGCGGCGTTGTCAGAATCGAGAACAGTTCTAAGGGTAGGGTCCAATGAATTGTCCTCAGTTTCTCCAGCGGTATTTGTGTTGCCAATAAGCCCCGTTGGAGTAGGGGTCGTTCCTTCAGCGACCTCCTCAGTAGTAACCCACTTGGCAACTTCTTCCTCACTGATATTAATTCCCCAAGGAGGATCTTCTTTGGCAAAGCCCTCCTGTTCGGGAATTGCCGGTTCCGCGGTTAGGTCATAACTAGCGCTAAGCTCGTCCCTCTCAGCAAAGTCCTTTGATGAAAGATTAGATTCCGCAGAGGCCTGCCTTGAAGTAGAAGCGCTATCAGGTATTTGCTCGTCATCCTGAACGTCTGCCGCATCTTCTGCTAATCGATCTTGCTCCGTCTCAGCTTCGACTTGGGCTTTGATTTTCTGCCACTCCTCTCGTGTCTTTTCCCGGGTCACATTGGACGAGCCAAGTCCTATCGACCTTTCGAATTCAAGCATCTGCTCAGCACTCTTATTCTGTATTTCCTCGACCTGTCCTTCTGTCATCGGTTCTGCGAAGATATACATAAAAGGAATTTTAGCCTCCCGAGTTTCAAAGTGTAACCGTATGGACTATATTTGTTAGCACCCATTATTTGTTCTAGTAATGTAGATGGCCTACCTGTTCGGGGAACTTCGTCGCTGCCCTCTCGAGTACCTTATTTAGAAGTTCCACGCTACTTTTGAATTCTTGATCGCCCAAACAGGTATCGCTTTGGCCGTGTAACGTGAGATCCATGTCTGGCAAGCTGATGTACTGGAAGCCGAAAATCCGCTCAACATTGTGGTAAGCGACGAAAATGCCATCCATTCTGCCCATGCGCACTTGCAGCGAATATTTCAGCATTGTGGCCCTGGCCATGTCGAAGTACTCGCGCTCAAATGATTCCCATTCACCATGAGGATACCGAATCTGATAGCCAGAACGCTGTTCGTATTCTGCTGAGTCCATTCGAACGGAAACGACGGCTCTCGTCTTCAAGTCAAAGATGCCTGTACCTGGCAAGCGAGGGTCGTATGCGTCGAGTTGAGAGCGCATTAGAACACTACCCTGCTTTGAATAATGGAAAGACTTTGGCCCCGAATCATCTTCGCGGGGAGCTTCCTCCGGGTTCGATTTTCTATAGCGTTCAAACTCATCCGCAGGGTTGGTTAACAGTTTCTCCATCGATTGACCGAGCCAGCTCATGATGTTCGGAGTATCGAACTCTTTATCCGCATCGATGGCATACGTACCATCCTTCCAACGGAGGAATATCGCTGTGGGGGCGCGTTGGATCTTACTAAAATTATTCGAGATCTCAGGAAATTCTTTGGAGAGCATTTTCAAGTTTAGAGGCCGCCATTGGGAGAGAAGATAGTGGAAATGGGTCAGGGCGCCTGACATGCTTGATGTTGAACCTGTGTATTTTGCGCCGATCTCTTTCGCCATGTTGATGAGCCCTTTGTCTTTAGATGAGGTCATGTACTTGCTTAGAGCATCGAAGTCGAACTCCGCAGCAGGCATGATCTTCTCGAGATACGGGTCAAAGTTATACACTCGAGATCTTGGATCCTGAAGGTGATAGATGCCAGGGCTGGATTCAAAATCAGCAAGAAAGTTGTTGTAAAATTGGCTCGACTGTAACCTCACTTGAATAGAACCCTGTCAAGACCATGGGCTAGCATGGGAACAGGCAGAATTTGAACGTTCAAAGCTACTGAAATCAGTATGTTGCATAGATATTCAGGGACCATCTTACGTTGGAATTGCAAATCCTCGGGTGACAGTCGTTCGATGATTCCCAAGGCTTTACCCTTAGCTCCGCGATGACCAGTGAGAGCTTCTTTTAAAGTGAGAGGGCCCTCGTCCCAACGAGCCGCTGTACTTGGTGCATGTTCTGTGTGTTTGATTCCCCGTTTTCCTTCTTTTGAGAAAGCTCGAATGCGAAGTTTTCGGGGGCCAGCTCTCTGTTTGCGCATCTCTATACCTTGTTCTCGGTAACGTAAACGAGACCGTACACGTAGAGGAGAAACCAGGCGTTTTATTGTATCTGGGGATGCCAAAACTGAAGTTAGGAGCCTTCGCCTTCTTAGGAGTGTCGGGTGGAGGCGAGGAGAGTCAGTTGTAACGAATTTAATTCTAGGCGCCTGTAAAGATTTCTGTTTTCCAGTTTTGAGATCTGAGCTTGTAGCAGTAAACTCGGTTGAATCGCTGGCCTGAGCATGGCTGCGGTTAGTATTGGATAGTTTATGAGCAGGCTGCTTTCTCTGTGCAGTACCCTGGATCTTGCTATGGCTTTTCGAAAATTTCGCTATTTCTGACTCTTTCGGAGATGTCGCGGGTTTCTGCTTCGCCTTCTTCCCCTTCAGCTTAGTCGCTTTGCTTTGCTGGGCATCTTGTGCTGATATTTTTAAGGGTGAATCTTCAGAAATTGTAGATTTCTGAGCTCGCTTTTTGCCTCTCCTTTTCACCTTCAACTTTGACGGCTCCAGTTGCGCTGCCTTTTTCTTTTTCTCTGTTGGTTGTGAGTCTTCGGAAGAATTTGCTGGCTCCCGATGCTCCTCCGCATTCCCCTTCACATTTATTTTCCCTTTGTCGCTATGGGATGGCGTTTCTTGAGGCGTTTCCTTGGTCTTCTTTGTTGGTTTCTTTGCTTTTATTTTCGCCGTAGGATGTTCAGATTTGGGAGGCTCGGCGGCCGTTCTGGAATTCTCAGTGCCATTGAAAGCAAGCGGTATATCGGATGGGGGTCCGTTTGGATGCAAGGTGATCAAGCTCTGGAGGCGCGTTTGTTCACCACGGGAGTGCCCTCTAGCCAAACAGGACAGGCAGACATATGGGTTCGAGGGTCGGGAGACGCGCAAAAAGCCGCGACCTAGCATTGAAAGGCGTTAATGGAGAAGAAAAATGCCTCCGATGCGGCGAGCGTAGATATCTCTGGAAACACCCTCCGCCTTGGCATTGCCGGCCTGAGTTGAAAAATATACAGGAGCCGGCAAAATTGGCGGGCCGAAAGGGGCATCCCGGACGCGGTGGCCCTGCCTGCGGGATGGGCCACAGGGTCTGTCACTGCCCAGGGCTGGGCCCCCTTGTCCGTTTTGTTTGGTGGGTTTGGCTTCGCATTGATGATGTAACAAGTCCCATCTGCACATGCAGGGAGCTTCTGCCAGGTACTTCGCGCTGGCGACGAGCCATATATTAGTCTTCACTCTTGCTAGTCTGCCCATTCCCTGGCAGCGGGCATGATATTCCCTCCTTCTCTGAGTATGGAACATACAGACCACGCACCAGCGACACCATCCAGTCTGGCCGTGTGGGTCGTTGACCCTCCTTTGCTGGCTCTCCCGATCTTGGCTTCGTGTTGCTCCCTATCTCTTGCAGACACCGCGTCGCTGTGCGGCCACTCGGCCATCGCATGATTCACTCCTCCGCCCCCGTGTTTCTGTAAGGCGACGGAAGGGAGTTACAATTTCCTTAAGCATGTCGAAGAGCGCCAAAGACGCCAAAGATGGCAATAGACGCCGAAGCTTCTTCGCACGAACTCCTCTTAGCACACTCTCCTCCATCCACGACAGCGACAGCGACAAGGACAAGGAGCCTGCAAATATTTTGAGGAAGAGACGGACAATATCACTGCTGACCAATATCCCCGGCTCGGCGCAGATTGGACAGGATGACACTATCCCGAGCGTTGGGGCGAATCCTGCGTCTCCAGCAAGACCTCCATTTGCACGAAGAGGAAGCGGCAATCGCGGGTCAGTTTTTGGGTCACTCAGGTCATTACGTTCCACCGACGAGCATGACGAACCTCCCACCGCATCTTCAAGCCGAGCACCCTCGGTCAATTGGGGCCCGATAGATGAAACCTTGAGAAACCGCCATGTTCTCCATCATGGAGAAGTACAAACAAGCAGTTCTATGTTTAGGAAGAAAAAGGAATACCTTGTGCTTACTGAGACACACTTGGTACGCTTTAAGAGCCACCATAAAGCGGCAGAGACCTTCAATGTGTACGTGTGCTACGATTCTCCTAGCGATATGATAGCTGACGAATGTAGGATTCCTTCGCCAATTGGACGTATATCTACTATCCGCCATAGCCAGAATCCTTCCGCCGGATCCTCCCACGAATTCCAATCTGCTCCTTCGGAAGCTTCGGGTGATCGTGACATAGGTACACCGCTTCGTCAAGTAGTAGCGCTATGTCACGTCGACGACGGACGACCATATTTTGCAATTGAGATATCATATCTTGACGATGAAACGAACCATGCATCTTCTATGGCATTGCAGTTTGGAGATCCTGAAGAAATGAAGACCTGGTTGGCAAAGATTAGAGACGCTGCAAACAAAGCACGTCTCAGCGATTCGAACCCACTCTCGGCTTACAATTCTCATCTTGCAGCCAGGGTGGTGGAGAGAGAACGTGATTACGTTCCTCCAAATTATGCCATATACAAAGTGGTGCAACGTCCGCTGAGGAAAGCAGGGTCACGCTCGTCGTCTGATGACCTTTCTAAAGTCACGTCGACTGTGTGCTTTCTTGCCATTGGTGTTCATAAGGTGCATCTCATACCGCTGTTTAAATCCCCTCAGAGGGCTTCTAGCCCATCCCTTGTCTCCTACAATACCCAAGCATCATATGGCATCCTTAACATTACTGAATTGCGGGTCAGCGAGAACGATGACACTTTTGAGTTGACTTTCCGGTAAGTCAAGTCGAAGCCTTGCACTATACTTGCTAAGTATAAATATAGAATGCCACTTCAGAAGCCAAAGGTTCTGTATCTCGCATCTCTTGCTTCGCACGATATCTCGGTCCGCTTGCGCTATGTGGAGGAAATTTTAAGGCCTGAATGGGAGTCTCGGCCTTACACTTTCGTTGTGCCGGACGACGTGAAACGCGATATACTCAGGAATGCTAGCCCACATTCCATTGATCAAGATTCCCTTGACCGTACTCTCATTGGATATTGCGTCGCCTATGACGTTAATCCAGAGAATATAAGGTGGGATGCCTTTTTTGTCTGAATACGCCAATAACATCCCGCTGGTGACTGAAGAATGTGCTTACAAAATCTCAGGTATCAAATCACCTACCCTCCTGAAGACTTTCCATGGTTTGAACTTTTACCACCGGTTGGCCCTCGTAGAAGTCAATACACTGTGAACGAACTCCTTGCTATTATGCGGTCTCTGCGCTATAATGAATCATTCGGTGGTCTTTCATTCAAGGGCGTGCAGTTGGATGCCTTGAATGGTCTCATGGATACATTCGGATCTGAACACGTTTGCACCAGAACTAAACGGGGGACGCTGGTCCGTATGGATGCGGAGGAGCTTGGACGATCTTGTCTGCTTGTCCAAGAAATTCGGGCATTGGCTCTTACGAGTCGAAGGCTGAGAAGGATGGACTTTTCTTCGTGCATCACAAGAAAGCCTCGCGACTACATGGAAACGGCAAGTAAAGCTAGAGACATAGGTTGCGGCATTGTCGAAGCACTTTTCCCTTTGTGCAAACATCAGACGACCAATGTCGATTGGATCGCTCTCAACAATATCCAGTTGGGTGAGACGGATCTGGATTATCTGGTTGCGGCAGTGGTGGAAAGGGTGTGCCATTTCCGTGCACTTGAAATGAGTGGATGTGGTTTGACGGATCGGTCTTTGTCACTTATTCTTGACTCTCTTCGCCCTCAAGAGAACACACTTGAGGCACTCAATATTTCCGCGAACCCTTTCCGCCTTACGCCGTCAACATTTGATTCCCAGATTGGTGTCTTTGCATTCATTACGAAACTCAATCTGGCCCATGTTGGTCGAACTTCAGGAGCCGAGCCCCTGATATCTATAGAAACTTTCCAAGTCTGGAGATTACAAGAACTTATCCTGAGTGGGACATCGTTAAACGCTGCAATGGTAGACTCTATCGCAAGGTAAGCAATATCTTCTGGCTACAACCCACCTATATCTTCTGTCTATTGCCTCGCATCGTTCGTAAACATTGGAAGCTCTCTACTTCATTTTATTGTGGCTAGATTACCCAGCTCGGAGTGTAGTCCGATGACCTTGCTGTCGATCTTCTAACTTTGGAGTAGTTACCTGGTGAATTATAAGCAATCAAAAGCTTTGCGCGAGCTCCGTCTTGACCATTGCTACTTAACCGGAAAGGATGTAGCGTACCTGATGCACTCAATGACCGAAGAGCCTGGCAAGGCACGAGATCTTTATTTAGATGTCAGCGAGAACAATATCGAACAGTATCTTGATCATCTTACCACCGCGATAGCAAGCGGTCTTGCCCCATCTCATCTTACCATTAGGTTGATCGAGTTCGAAGAAGAGAATGACTTTCGGCAACTCATGTTAGCACTTGCTATAAATAATACAATTCGAGTGTTGGATATCTCGCGAGCATCGCTGCCATGCGAAGCCGAGGAGGAGACATGTCAAGCTCTGGAAAAGATGTTTGCTGAAAATAAAACCCTAGAATACCTAGATATTTCTGGAGAAGACTCCCGGTTGGAAACGTCAAAGCTTGGTGTGGGCATCAACAAAGCCTTGCGAGGCCTCCAGAAAAATAGCACTTTGCGTGTTCTCCGTATTCAATGTAAGTTCTTAGACTTGCTTGAAAACCTGGCGCTCACATGTTTCAGATCAGAAACTAGGTTTGCAAGGTGCTAGCACCCTTGCCGACGTTCTGAAAACGAGCTCGACGTTAGAGGAACTGCATTGCGAAAACAATGACATCCCACTCTCTGGATTTACAGATCTAGTGAACGCTTTGCACCGAAATACCACGTTGATATACCTACCAGTGATGCAGGAAAGCCGCCAGATGGCATTGAAGCAGACAGAAGATCAAGTCAAGCAGATGCGGGATGATGGCTCATTGAGTCCCGTCAAGAACTCTTCGGTTCGTGCCAAGATCACAAATAAAGTCGTAAGGAAATCTTCGAGGGAGAAGACTTTGCCAATGCATTTATCTAATCAAGATATAAAAGCCGCGCTTGGTCTCGTGGATGAAAGCTGGGACCGGCAGATATATAGGCTGGAGCAGTACTTGCAGCGAAACTACAATATTGCTCACGGCATTCCAACAGCTATGGAAGTAGACGACGAAGAGTTTGAGAGACCAGACACAGCGACCAGTCTCAGAAGAGTCATAGAGAAGGTGAAATATGATAGTACGCCAACGATGGAGAAGCAAGTCCGTTTAGGCGAGCTAGCAGAAGAGTCACAAAGCGAAGCGGAGATTTCTTTGGCGAAGGAAATCGAAATGTCTCTTGCGGAGAACCGGGCGGTCTGGAGTCAGTCTCGCTTCCAGCAAAGCGGATAGTACAATATTAATGACTTGTATGGATATGATGGATTAAAAGGCTAGATGGACATCTAATTGGTTTTAGGATCGGGAAGCAAATGGGTTTAGGAAATGGAACATGGAAATGGAACATGGTTAGACAGGATCCATATGGTAATTGGGATTTGCATTTTTGTTTTTGGGTTACTGTGATTGGTTAGGGAGTAGGATCGAATAGCAGCATCGCGTGGGAGTACATTGGATTTTATGTTGCATAGCTTTCTTTAATTCGTTGGACCACCATTTGTTAGGGGGTTTTGATTTATTCTGATTTATTTAGGTCGATGAAATCTTCGCTTTTCACGTAATGATTTTGGTCGACTGGCTGTGCCTCCGGCGTAGATAGAAGCTCCGTACCTAGCACCCTAGATACGAAATTCGCTCAAAAGCATGGAACAAGTACTCTAACGCGCCTATCAAAATACCGACGCTGTGATTCGTTATTTCAGAGTCACCGTGGGTAAGTTTCAATTGGAGATCGGCGAGAAGTTCCGATGTTGCGACTAGACTTATCTCTCAACTCTTCTGCAGCGCTTCGACATCACACCTCTACGAAGGTGCCTTACTAAAATTAACAGATGTGCTGCTGATAGAAGCAGAGGATAATCATGCGCCATCATGGAAGCTTGATAAAAGATGAGGAGATGAATAATGCGGCGTGGGAGGCTGCGAGAGGAGCCACAGCTGGTGCTGTGAAGGTGAGCGCTATCTTTGCTGGGTTCATCAAAGATGCATCTGCATCGGGCTTGTTTCATTTCCGATATCTCTCTGGAGGGTAGTTCTGTTGCATTTAGGGACCTGTATTTCTATCCATGGGCTCGATCACTTCCTTGATTTCGCTTTTGCATCACGCGAGTCGCCAAGCTTCTTCTCAGATACTACCTAGCGTGTTCAAATCCTCAAATCCATAACCCAAATACTTAACAAGTTCTCCGATTATGAATAGTGGGGTTTATATGCCGGAGCCGCCGGTACTGCCGCATATGCATTCAGTCCTATGTACCGCGGTCTCACGATTCAATTCAAAGTGTAAGTCATCATTTTCCTCACCTCAGGCTCTTAGCAAACCCGAATAATACTGCTGTATTTTTTAAAGCTTCTCTCTACCATAATCTTCCGGTGTTGCTACACTCTGCTCCCTCCGGATTTATCCGAGCTCTTCTCTAAAGCCCTCGCCACCCTTGCTAACAATGCATCAGTTATCTACAAATGGCCGGCATGATCGTTGGAAGCATGGTCGAAGCCGATAAGCGCATGCTAGCCTATGAAACCCGCGTAAGACACCATAAACGGATGGTGCGAGATATGGAAGTTTGGCGGAGGTATGAAGCGGACTTTGAGAGCAGAGGCACTCCTGGAGTTGGCGGAGAGGGTAACGTGAGAAGGAAAGATGGGTAATACAGTGGGATGCCTTTGAACTGGAAAGTTGCCAGATTATCACAGTCTGGTAGGGAGTTCTTATACAAGCACGGAAAGATAGGATGGGCGTTTGGAGAAGGATGGAGCTAGATAAGGGCTACACGGAACGCACCTGAGTATGAAGAAGTATACAAATCTGTTCGTAGCTTTCGCCTGGGAGTCTACTACAAAATATCTCATATTCAATCATTTGATGGCAAATTTGACATAGAAGGAGTAGCCACTTTAGCTTTAATACTATCCTTCATTTATCAAAACGTAAGGCAATGCCCTATGTTCAATTCATGATCAGTACACTATAACTAACATCATCTTCTAGATCAGACATTGATAGTGGCTGCAATGCGTACTCAATGTCCTGCTGCACGGACCAGGTGGCACCGGCGGCCCGGATCATCGTAGTGCCGCAGCAAAGCTGCTCTCCACCACAAAATGCCACGAAACACTAACTGCCACTCTTCCATCAATCAACAATCATTGTTCAATCTCTTAAACATGGACGTCTTCTGGACCCTTCCGCCTGTAACGAGGTCAGTATCTTCATCTTAGCCAACACGGCGAAATCATCTCCACCTTGAAAATGCTGTTTCTGATGCTGATTCGCAGAACCATCACAGCAGCCACCGTGGTCATATCCGCACTTGGTTATGGAGGCGTAGTACCTCTGATGCCGCTCATCTTCATTCGTGAGAGGATATTGCATATACCGCCTGAGGTATGGCGGATGGCCACCTCATTCTTGATAACGGGACCGAAACTTTCAATCATACTTGATCCATACTTCCGTGCGGCGTTGCCAGTCTATATAGAGAAGTAAGGCGGCTGATTTAATTTGCAGTTTATAATTATGGGAGCTCCTTAGAGACTGAGTCTCCGCGGTTCACCCGACCAGGAGACTTCTTTACCTACGTGGTCTTCGTTGCCTTGGTCATTTTGGTAAGTTCCCCCCGCTCAACGCAAGCCTTACTTTGCACTTTTTTGCTCAGTTTGTTTCTACCCTTCATAATATAAACCTCGTATATCTGCCCGCCCAGTCTCTTTTAGCTGAAGCGGTTCCTGGAAACGAGGGAGATTGCCCTTGCGCTTCGCCAGGCCCATCATTCGCATAATCCTAAAAGGGTCTGCGCGCGGTGTGAGCATGGTGGGATTGCCATTTGAGAAAGCCTTACGGACCACGACTTCCGTTAGGGCGGTGTTGGCTCCCTACATACTATATACTACTACTCTTCATTTCGTGACGGACCTGTTTCTAGACTAGCATCTATCACATGGAACAATGCTAACTTATCGAAAAGGCTACAAGCGGCATGATTCTTCGGAGCTATATGTTTCTACAAGGTAAAGTCTTTCTTCGTCCATGTCCAATTTCAAACGTTGCTCAAACCAACACTATCTCTAGCCCTGATACTCGCCTTCGCCTACACTTACTCCCAAGACAACCCAACCCGTAGAGTTTCGTTCTTTATTATCACCTTCGAAGCCAAATACCTTCCTTATAGCATGCTCTTCCTGACCTTCATCATGGCCGGTCCTCAAGAAGCTATGAGCCAAGCCTGCGGCCTCCTCGCTGCCCATCTCTTCGACTTTTTGACCCGCATTTGGCCCATGTTTGGCGGCGGCACAAACTACATCACCACTCCGCGCATCGTACAGAAGTGGTTTGGCGCTAATAACCCAGCGCCAAGAGTGAGAGGGTATGGCACTGCCATTCCGGCCAGGCAGAGAGACCAGCCAGCGCAGGCAACTGTGTCTGGCAGAAGTTTTGGGTTTGGCGGCGCTTGGGATGGGAGAGGCCCAGGTAGACGACTGGGTGAGGACTAGTGATGCTAATCATTTTGGGATATAGGATGAGCGGAAGGTTGGGCGGTTGGCTTGATATGGCGTGGGGCTGTATCGGAGCTTTGGAGTTTGGTCACACTGTAGAAAAGCTAGAAAACAATTCTACCGCGTTTCTACATATCTTCTGTTGACATGGTTCTTCACTTGACAAAGTGTGAAGACATAGAGCTGCACCTCTATCCCTTGCAACGGCAAAATGGGCCCTGCCGTTATCGATAAGGGCTAGCCAATTAGATCAATAGGACTCCCAGTTGTCGCTATGAAGAGGTTCGAATTTAGGCAACGGCTAGGGCTTCGGGGAGCGTTTTTTTTGGCAATGCGATTAGGAGGAACCTTATATCGAGTCTTGCGAACAAGGTCCTTATTAACTTTGACACGATTAGGAGGCATGGTGGTGGTGTAATTGATGATTGACGCATTATTTTGAAAACGGTGTTCGCGCACGGGCCATCTACGTGAAGGACCTTACCGTTGCAAGGGAGAGGCGGAGATTCTTTAAATCCACCCTAAGACGGTTTTGTTTTTGTTGGTATCACTAGGGATACCTATTCGAATAGGTCGGAGTCGTAGTCAAACAGTCTTTGCTGGTTGATACGATGGTTGATTCTTGATTGTTCTGATAAGGAAGGGCGAGGAGCTTAAGGCTCCTCGCCACGCTAGTGCCGCGGCGACACGTGACCACGTAACCACACGTGATATTGTCCCGACAGTTTTGGCTTCCTAGCCTTCACTTTGACGAGTTTAGCCATGACCGCGAGATCCCCATTCCACCTAACCGTAGACAATTACGCTATTGCGAAGATAACGTACGCCGAAAGCCACTCACATAGTCGTCAAACAGAAAGTATACACAAGTCAATTATAAATACACTGCCGCTGTTCTTACAACCCTAGTCATACAGTCTGATTAAATTATCACCCTATTTCTTCTCTGCCGAATTCCTTGGCCCATCAACCGCTTTTCTCAACCGTTCCCGCTATCCCACTCTTACTCGCATCGAATTGGCTCCCGACGATCCCGTCCTTTGAGAAGGGCCCACCGATCTTCTCGCCGATCTGCCCGATCGAGCCTTCCAGGTTGAACTGCTTGCCTATGGCGCCGCCAGAGGAGAGGATGCTGGGATTCTGGTAGGTGTTAGGGAGTATGATCAGCATAGTAGAAGGAGGACGGAAATTAAAGATCAAAGAGAAAGGGAGGGAGCTTACTGAAGGTTGAGTGTCTTTATTTTCACCAACAGCCGAGGCGGAATTGTGGATGGGGTTGTTGGAGGACGTGATGGTAATTCGTTTGTTTAACGTGGTATTGGGGCGCGGATTCCGGATGTAATATTGTAAGACACATGTACGAATGATATTATGAGAGAATGGGCGGCCAGGACTGTATGATATTTGATCAGTATTATATATCTAGGCACTTCCGGGTGGGCGTCACTATGATAAAAATAATGTCATGATCTGGTATACGCCAAGGTTTAAACACAGATGAATTCCCCAGTAAATTGTAGCAAGTTTGGCTGCTTTAGCCATAGTGAGATCCTCCTACCTTATGGGCCTAACTAGAGCGGCGAAGGGTATGGGCGGGTCGATACAGTGAAAGGACTTCGGTAGCGGAAATGACTGCCGGTAGCGAAAAGGCCGAATGAAAGCCAAATCAAGTCGGCCCGTTGCGATGGAGAACTTCAAAACCTGGGTGGCATATATATCAAGAGATCTTTCATCGATGCGATGGATGAATACGTTGGTCATGAAGTTCTCCAGAAACGAACGGTAACGAATGTGTTTAGAGACGATAATAGGCACAAAGCCGAGAACATGAATAAGCGCCAACCCACAGAAATTAGAATTATTTCAATTTCATCTATCACCATCCTACCACCATCAATGTAGGCGGTATGATATGTGGTTTATGAGGTATTAGGGAAAGCAATTTGTTCTCGCACCAATATCAGTACACAGTTAGCAGAATATGAAGGCATTCCCTCAACGTCTTTTGTTTACAATAACCCTCTGTTTCGGAAATTGAAGTGGAATTCTAAGCTTCGCAATTTGGTGATTGATTGCTTCAGCTTTGGTGATCTTGAGTTTTGATCTTTCAGCTTCCGTAGCAGGATTAATCCTACAACCAATCTCGGCAAAATATTGCTTGATACTTGACGATAGTCAGGAATTGTTTTAGAACGTATTACAGGTTGGACAGCTCAGCCACTTACGTCTTAGTCTCGAGCCTTAGATCCTCGCGCAGGTCAAAGACGTCAACTTCATAGTTATCGACTATGAGAGCGGCAGCTGCAACGTGCGCTATTAAGTTGTCGATGTGCCACCTTGTTAGCTCACCACTATTGGAGCTATTAGTTACACTTGAAGGACTCCAACTACTTCAAAAAGCAAAGGGCCTCATACCTCGGTGGCACAAATTTCCGTTTCAATCCATCTACTAATGATCCACTAACATCCAATTTCTGCTGCAGCTTGTCTTTTGGCGGAAGAACTTTTCCTTTACCATATTTTCCAGGTTTCAAGGCAGCATTGAAATTGATCAAAAGAAGTATGTAGCGTAAGGCCTTCAGTCGTTTCACATCGCCGCTTTGGGCTATTTCTTGAAGACGTTTGGCAACGAATCGGCTATGCAGCTTGACTTCCCTCTTCTCCGCCACAGCATCTATCCAATCTTTTACATTCAACGCAGTCATTATCTCGTTTCCTATAATGGCGGTTGTGGGGTACACTTCTGCCGGCGTGGTTGCCTGCAGGTTAGCCTTTGGTCGTGGTTTGGAATCGTCAACGACAGCTTGATGATCTTCTCGCGAAGGCATATCAACTGTGGCTGCAGCCATGGAATCAAGCAAAGCAGCAGCAACAGTGTTGTTGACAGGAGGGCCATTACCACTGGCAGAATCGGCCCCAGGGTCACGGGGGGTAATGGCGTTTTCAGTGAGATCAGCGATGGCCTTCTTGGATTTTTTGGTACCAAATTCCATTCCAAGCTCTTGTCGCTTGCTACTTATCTATTGAAGTTATGGTGTAAGTAGGACGCAAGAAAAAGATGAATAACTCTTGACGAACCGTAGGTCGTTTTGCCTGAGCGGCCCTTTCTCGCTCCTGCCGTAGCTCCTCCAGCTCACTTCGTAGTGTGCTACGCACCACTACTTTATGCGCCTCCATAAGTTTTAGTTCGCCGCTGTTGGGGTCGTAGACGCCAACATAATGCTTGAGCAGGCTGTCAGCGCTGCCATCTTGTTCTTCTCTTGCAAGATAGTTGAGTTTGGGATGGGCGGAGGATTGCAGAAGGACTTCGTAAGGAGCCGGTTTGTGGCCAGGAGGGAGTATTCGGTTATCTTTCGCGACCTTCTTGTACGGTTTGAGGGGAATGTTGGTGGGGAAGGAGAGGCCTGGAGTGGACGCTGTGCAGTGTAAGCTAAAGAAGCCCAATATAAAAACTAGATTTAGCAGTAGCATAGGCTATAAGCCCCAAACCAAGCCTTGGTACATTTACATGAAGGGAATGAGCTCCAGCATCTTACCAATCACCGGACCGAGTACATCATTATCCTCTAGAAATGTTACCTTTACAGTGGATGCGGGGAGGTCAATTGCGACTTTTTTGGCAGGGCGATCACCTTTCTCCAATCGCCTCTTTCTTTTTTTTTCGGACATGGTGCGCTGACAAGAATTCCAAACAAAAAATGAATAAACAGTGGATAAGTGCAGATAGAGCTGTGTTGGACATTTTCTTGCGTTTGCAAAGTCTTGGCAAGTTTGCAGGGGCTTGGCATGCAGACGCGCCAAAGCTTGAAATGACGTTGATGGTTTCCCGCGTTGATCTCGGCGCCGTTGCTCAAGCTTGATTTTCTGCCACCATGCCGCAGTGCTGTGAAAATTTATATACCCTCCATCTCTCCTCTTTCTTCAGTCAGCTACCTTCAAAATTCCCGTCTCTCCCCCTACCTCTTAATCTTAACCCTTCCCGGTCCCCTTCATAGCTCTTCGACTTCTACACTTAATTCTCTATCACCATGTCTGGAATATTGAGTAGCCTGCAAGGCATCCTAGGCAGCCTGCAGAGCAGAGCTCAGGGCGTCATCGACAGCTTGTTTCCGCCTGAGAAACGAGCGGAAGTCCTCGCTAGATTACAAGCCTTCGTAATCTCAAATCCAAAGCTCTCTGTATGTATCTTCGTCTCGGAGTCTCATGTCATCACACTTTACCCCTGCCATTACAATATACTAATACATATGCCCCAGGCTTTTCTCCTTTCAAATATTGCCCTTACAGGCCTACCCTTGATAATGTTCGGTGTCTTTACGATAACCGTATTTGTCTTCTCGCTGGTAGCCGCTCTACTCATCGGCGTTCTAGCAGCCCTCCTTTTTACAGTTTTTATGGTCGGAGTGGCTCTTCTTGTCGTCATCCCAACCGTCTTCATTACCACTATGGGTGCTACCTTTCTGTTCTTATGGGGCCTCGGAGGATACTACATTCTCAAGTGGTTCAATGAGGGCGAATCACCGGCTCCTAAGGGGTCTGCCATTGGAGACACATTGAATAACTTGACCGGTGGTAGAATGAGCTTCTTGATGGATGGTGCACGTAAGAAGGAAGCACAAGGAGCAGGTGAGAAGAAATCTAACGGCACTGCAAATGGGGGTGTGCCGGATGTAGCCAAGAACGTGGATATTGGGAACGTGAAAGACCAGGCCACCAAAAATGTCGATGGGGTCCAGAAGAGAGTAGGGAAAGCCACAGGCGGCGCAACAAATGCAGTCGGAACCGCTAAAGGAGCTGTGGGAGGTGTCACCAGCCTTATTTAACGGTTCACCGCACCACAATGCCATTTATAAGCATTAAGAGTGAATGACGTGTCTTTCTGGGACAGACTGATGGTATGTAAAAGATTTAAGTATTTCAGTTTTACATTTCTCCTTTGCATCACTACTACTTGCAACATTTTAAGTTTTTAGCATCAGACCGTCTAATTGGTCAAGGATTATGCATCTCTATACGGAGGGGCCAAAAAGATATTTCTCCTTCCTTTTTAGGAAAAGCGTATTGTTAAGCGCTAAGACCTTACTAAAATCAAATTAATTAACTTAATTAAAGCTTTTAATACTAGTATATTATCTATATAGCTTATTACGGACCTTATATGAGCAGTAGTACGGCTACTTAGAGAGGACATAAACGGGTTAGTTGAGGAAGCGCGGGAGGCGATGGAACCATAGGACGAGGGCTAGACGAGTCACGTGGGGGATCACGGGATCACGTTCGGAACGTGGGAACATGGAAACGTAGGGACGCAACGTACTAACGTACCGACGTACTTAGTATATTTCATAGAAGTTAGGTTATATATTTAAAGGACTATAGTCCCTACCTTAGATAGTTCTCTCTTTATAGTAAATCTTAGAATATAATTGGTGTTAATCTATTAGGCATTTACTCCATAGTTAGATCTTATTATTATATTTACCTATATACCAAGCCCATAACATCCACATGCCGCTGAGCGCACGGGCCTCCCGTCTGCCAAATCGTGACTCAGCGGCTGATTCAGCCACACAAAACGAACCGTGGACATTGTACATACTACAGTATCAGGCATAAGTTTCGTTAGTATGGTGGCGTTCTTGGTTTGCAGGGGTAACTTTATAAGCTGGTTTTAAATCTGAATTACGTGCTACCATTTTTGTATGGCCTCCATTGATTGGTAGAGAATCCTAGTAAAAATCCTGGCTAATATTTCGCGCTAATTTTCGTACTAACGAAACTTATGCCTGATACTGTACACCCTGGCGCATCCGGTTGAAAGCGCGTGTTGATCACGCTAATCAAAATGCGTAGATTTATACCTAAAAAAGGTATAAACTCTGCCGTTTGATCACCAAGATCAACATGCGCTTTCAACCGGATGCGCCAGGTTGGTGTAGTAGTAATTGTAGCGAAGCCGTGTGCTTGGCTGTCGGCTAGGTGACTTGACTAATTACTAACACGAGGTTGGAATTACATCTCCAAGCTTAACTATAGCGTTTTTAAAATATACAAACCGGAAAATGCGGAATTTGCTCCGGCATACGCCATACAGAAATATGAGCACCATCCTACGAGAATGCTTGATCCCTCTTCTATTCTATGAGCTCTTCATCCATTCTCTCATGGCTCGATGCATACCAGATCGCGCGGTCGAAAACGACAGTTTATTGAGGCGTATTCAATAGCGGATTCCGAATCATCGCTGCTACCTCCTACGAAAAGGTTCAAAGTTAAAGACGAACTGCTCTCGCGTCCCGCTTGTACAGAATGTTTCGAAGTTGTGGCTTACTCGGCGTGCTTTAAAGGAAGTCGATCGACGAAATCAAGAAAACCGGCGCTCCGCGCAGCATGCCGTTCCAAGTACCTGGACTGATCACCTCTATACTCACTCAAAAACCCTTCCAGTCAATCGAAGCGCTTTGCCAGACACGGTGGCCCCGATCTTCTCGACCTGAGAGCAGTAAGAGTTACCTTAGATATTACCCAGAAGCCGGCCGATCATGTTCATTAGTATCCTGAACCAAAATCCTTATCCTTAACCATAAGCTCAGGCAAGTCGCCTTCTAGGACTCAGACGAAGTCAAAGAGTACTTTGGACAAGTCCACTGTAAAGACAAACACCGGGAATACAACCCCTTACGATCCGAACTTTGAACAAAATCTCATCGATCATGGCGTTTATCCTAATAACCGAGTCACGAAGCCAAAAACCTAGAACGAAATCAATAACCGATTAGCTCAACCGAGGGCGTCTCTCTCCCCGTCGCGATTCTCTGACGGAGCTTTCGAGAGCTTTCAGCTGAAAAATGACGAGGTGAAGGACGAAGGAGATGTGATGAGTTCTCCACCCAATTGTTTATACAAAGTGTAGGGTTAACAGCTGAAGCGCTGTGCTAATTACATCACCCCTGACGGCGGTTGTCGGGCGCTCGGGTTTGGGAATTCCCAATTATCCTAGGACTCATGTTAGCCCCTCTGAATATAATGTGGTGTTTATGCAAACTGGTACGCTTTACCCATTGCTGCAGCGGCAGTAATTGACCACCGCCTCCGCTACCTATCCAGTCATTCTCAACGCCCGAGTCCGCTGGCACGAAAATGGCTGCGGCCTCTGTAGACGGAATTGTGGCTAAGAAGTCGTCAAGGCCGTCAGTAGAGGGAGCATTTCCGAGCCCTTCGAGCAGTGAGTCGATGTCCACGTCTATTCCCTCCATCTGTGACTGTGGCTGAATGGATAGGCGTGCCAGACCGTTTTCAGCCCCAAAAGGACAGGGATCTTCTCTTACTCTGCTTGACTGGATTTTGTTCATCCTATGCTTCTTGAAGCCGCGTCTCCCGTAGAATGTTTCAAGTATCTCTTTTATCGTCCAGAGCAGATCCTCACATCGTTCCTGCACGTCTACACCATAACAGTGCCCGAAAACATGGTCTATTATTGTAAACATGCGTTTTTTATCAGGGAGTTCGGGGTTGCGATATAGCTCGGTAAGAAGCAGTAGCACACTATGATACTGCTGGTAAGTACTCGCGTACCAAGCCCAAGAGCCAAGAGATGGGAGTGTCTCGAGCGTTGCGCCAGTCTCAAGGGTTGTCAGACCAGCTCTGAGAAGAATATCTCGTAACCTATTTTCAGATTCTGATCGCGTGTGATGAGGGTTCTGAGAGAGATGGCGGTACAGCAGCATCGAATCGCACCGTGAGAGGAGTAGTGTAGCTACCAAGCCTGCACAGCGCTGAATAGGGATTTGGGGATCGAGAAAACGAAGGTATGTAGAGTGGATATGGCGCTTTCGGGCCTCGACTTGTGCACGGAGATCATGGAGCGAGATAGCTTTGCGGTCCATTTCAACGCGGCCACGAAAAATAAGGCGATGGAGTTCATTGCATTCGGAGCGGATCAGAGAGAAAGTGGCATCTGTCCAGCCCGGATCAGGAAGCGGTTGCGCTTGCCACTTCGCGGAATCTAGTTCGAAGACCTCGTCGTTCACGTTAAGAGGTAATGGCACGTCAAATTCATCAGAGCGGATCGAAGGCTGAGGTCCTTGTGCTTCTGCAGTCTTAACATCAAGGAAACAGATCTGGTACCAAAGAAGTGCGCGTATATGGCGTTGCAGTGGGCTGAGGGAGGTTGTGGAACTGTTGCCAGCACGGTGTATACCAACGCACTGCGCCAGGCGGATCACCGCACCAACAACTACGGAAGTGGTACGGGAGATTTGGGCGCGACATTGCGGTATCTAGGTTTAGCTCAGCATCTTAAAGAGTTTAGTGTAGCTAATAGGAGAATTACTAGATATATCGTGAGTGCTTGGAGCGTTTGAATATTTGTTGTTTCCGACCACTTGGCGCGCACCAGGGCTTGCTCGGTGGCCGTCTGAAGCCGTTGAAACAGGTCTTCTTGAGAAAGCCCAAAATGTGCCTTTGATTGAATCGTGGTAATACTGGCAGCAGCCGCAGTACAGACGGAAAGTACTAATGCGACTGATGATTCCGAATTTGCGTGGCCCAGATCGATGTTCGTCCAGAAGCTTTCAAGAAGGCGCCTGAAGGAAGGAATATGCAAAACATGAACAATTGGATTAACAGACTCTAGATATTTTTGATAGAGTATTTCTGCTTCTAACCTGGTTGGGAGTTGTGCTATTTCAGAAGTGCTACTTGGACTCCCATGTATTGAATTACCGAACAAAAGTGTCAGGGACGGTGACACTAAAGGAACCTTTTGAGCCGATAGTAGAACCGATGATTCTGCCACCCTTTGACTGGTTGCTGATAATGAGTGTTGCGATCTGTCTAAAAGAAGTCTCCCAAGCTGGAGAAAGGAAGAGTTTAGTAAAGGTACCATAAGATAAGAAGGGAAGAAATGGAATTGAGTGTTCTAGTAGAAAAAGGTACAAATACCTCTTCTGCGTATTGTAGACGAAACAAGCCGCAAACCCTTTCCGTCATAATCATCCTACCGATTTGCAAGTTCGCATCGGTCATATCTCCATCGCGATCTTCGTCATCCTCATAGACGCCGTCGTGAGCGGGCTGAGGGTTCGCCGGTAGCTTCCCCCATACATCGTCATCCAAGTCTACGTCCTGCTGGTAGGCTTCCCATTCGTAATCACGTGGAGGTGTCCCTGGAGTAGTGGTGGCGTTAGAGTTAGTATTTTCCGACTGGTTTCGTGATGGCAGTGGCTGCGTCCAATTGGCTTGAGAATTTGAACTTGACTCCCTCGGCCTCTTCCGCTGACTTTCCGCCACTGTTATAAAAACGCAGTCCCGTCCAAATGCGGTACAATTTTGACAAGGTTGAGTCTTGCTACATCTTGACTTCCGTTGACGGCATTCGATACACGAATTGATTGGTCGGGGATTACGGCGACGAACTACCCTAGATTGAGCGATTTGGTCTGGCATATCTCAATACCATCTCCAAAGATTGACCGTGGCTGATGACAAAGGGAATAGCTTAAGCGTGGAAAGAGAGTGAAAGGCTGTTAGGTTGGTTGAGGGTTTTCTTAGAGGTCATGAGCTCAGGTTGGGCTGACGTAATAAGGCTGAAAAGTGGTCAGCCCTGTTAAGCCTAATTAACGCATGCCACCTTCTCAAAAAGTGCTAGCGTTCCGGATGCTCTCAAAAGAAATGTGATTGATACTATAACCTGACACCGCTGCGTCTCCACTACTTTGCCCCGGCCAGCCACTGGAGAGCAAAGAGCTTAAACATTGAATGGACTCTTTGGCTATGATAATCCCTAGGCAGTAGACTTGTTAATATTGGAAAGATAGAAAAGTAAATTTCAATTATCTCAAGTTCATCTGCCGAAAACTGCTTCAAGAAGTATTCCAGACATGTGCCAGTTTATTGACAACCTCTACAGACCCTCCAGGAACATTCAGAATATCGAACCAATTCATTGCATCGAGCGCCCGACCAATTGAAATATGTCAGACGCTGAGCAGGCTGATGGAAATGATACATATGATGCTCTAGAGGAAGAATCTCAGGGGCTCGATGGCCGTGAGAAGAAATTCGAGACCCTCTGCCCCGGAGAAGATCTGATTAGCACGAGCTTACATGGTGTTGACAGTCCGGTAAAGGTCAGTGCATTTATTAAGCGCAATGTTAATCTTCGCTTAGGCTGCCAGTGAGAATGGTCGTGGTACCAAACCTCCCTCAAAACTTCATCGCGGACACGTACGAATCTATTGGTGTGGCTCATGCTATTGACATGAACGGGTAAAACCCATTGGCTACTCAGAGATCTATAGTGGTGTATATGCCGGCAAACGGCAATGTGCGTCCCAAAGCTATAAACTTGGATCAAATGCAAATGTTTCAGTGATAACAAGCGTATACATTGAACGTGTTTAATAGAAAACATGCGCGCATTTGGCGTCCAGGTGGATGTAATCGGAATTAAGATAGGTCAGATATTCCGCGCTTGAAATGAAGTCATTGTTTCAGCGGGAACTTACGGTTCTCCGAAATTGTTACTATTGAGGTATGTTTAAATTATTCAGTGCCCCATAAAATGAAAGTCTCCCTAATGGTGTCATCAGGTGGTATTGGCCCAAGAAGCGAGCTTAATCATCATGGAATCCCTCAATACGTTGAACTCCCTGTTGGGGAAAGTCTTTGTGACCATGTGTATTTAGCCATTCTGGAATATCAAAGACGACAATACTCTCATAGGACAAGTGAGCCGCTCTGAGTAGATGCCCTTCCACGGCAACGAGCCTGCAGTACTGAATGATGCTCATCGATAGCTCCACGGCAATGACTTGGAAAGATATGTTGCCCCAGGAAAGGTTCATTCTAAATCCTTTACAATGTAAGCGACGCACTCGGGTTGTCCGGTTATTCAGCTGGTTAGTGTAGGTATGGAAATTACTCATTTAGGGGCACTACGTTAATGGCTTCCGAGAATAGTAGCACTATTACGATGCATAATACTCCGGTAAACCCGACATCTCGGGCCCCTTGACGCTCTCTTCTTCTAACCCAAAAGACTCGCGGCTCGTTGACCCGAACGTCCTCTCGATTAAGCTTGATCGCCGGACAATTTACGAACCAACTAAACTCACCAACCGGGCACTGGAAGGTGAGGTAGGCTGGAACATGGGCGCTGAAGAGTTCGGTATCTCAGACGATCAGAGTAGGAATGTCTGAAGAGGCTTTCAACAAACGCATGGAGAGGACAGTTGTCGGTTGCTGTCACCTGAGTAGCACATGTGCAATGGGCACGGTGATCAACTCTAACTGCCAGGTCTACGACGTGGATAGTTTGCGTGTTGTTAATGCAAGTATTTTTCCTTTTCCGCTGGCGGTACACTACCAAGCGGCTGTTTATACTGTTGTAGAGCAGGTAAGAATGCATCATTTTCAAAGGGAAATCGCTGATGATTCAAAGCTGCTGACATTATCGCCGCGTCGAATATTAGAAGTAATTGAATGATGTTCATCCCAAAGCCATGGCGTAACAGGTGTTGGAGCCTCCAGATGATTCCCAATCGAGAGCCGGCTATGCGGAATTGGTTATTGGTGTAATCTGGGCATGGAAGCATAGCGCTTCTTTCAGCATGGGTTTCTGCACGGGATTTAGCATGTGATTTGACATTATGGTGAAGACAGAATTTTTGCCAGCGAAAAAGTTGGGCACACACACACGCGAACTCAACGCCCTACCAAGTAAACATTGATGGCAAGTTGAAAAGATGTAACGGCTTTCATATTGTAATATGGGAGGAGTGGGCCTAGGAGAATTGTCCAGTGAAGATGCGGCTCATGAAGCGAATCACGTGAAATGCTAATCCGCTTCGGGCCTGTCCTTCAGCTTCCCACTCTCGCTCACAGAACGTCGTCTCGCCTCTGCCCAACTGAACGCCAGTACCCCAAGCCGACAGAAACACATCTAGACCCGCATCCATCTTATCTCCGTTGGGCAACACGCTTTTCACGACGCGTGTATTGAGCCCTTCACTCTCCGCGCCTCCTCTCTCATTTCAACCTCGCCATCCTGATTTTGCCTGGTCCAATTCTATCCTTCCCCAGATCGCGACATCAGCAAGGAGGCCCCCCCGGTCTTCATCCATCAGCCTCGTTGACGGACTGTTTGGACCGGCAACAACACCGCTCGAGGATGTTCTGAAATTCCACCCGCGCGCTTATTCACCGCTCTCACTCATCGTCGTCTCGGATTCGCACATTTGGTGGTCACATTCACTTCGGTTCTGGCGAGTCGTGGTGCTACTTTTTGGCTATAGCGAATAGTGTAACGGCGCGAACAAGATATCTGTCACTCACTACATTCACCATGGCTTCGGTACAATCGGCGCCGGGCTTCTCTGCCCAAGGTGGCATGATGCCCCTTCCTCCCAATCTTACTAAGGAGCATGTTCAAGCTACCTACGTCGTAAGTATCTCCCCGGATGCGCTTTCCATCGCAACCCATTAGATATTTGTTCACAGCTGAAAAATAACTAACACAATCGCAGAAATATCAGCAAATGAGACAGCAGGGCGTTCGCGAGGACGACCCCGAATTCATCAAGGCTCGAAACTTCCTCCAAGCTGTGCAAAAGCAGACTAGCCTTCAGAAACAGAAACAAATATGGTTACAACAACAGGCACAACAGCAGCAGGCGCAACAGCAGGCGCAACAGCAGGTGCAACAACAGGCGCAACAGCATCAACAGCATCAACAGCATCAACAACAGCAGCAACAGCAGCAGCAACAGCAGCAACAGCAGCAGCAACAGCAACAGCAACAACAGCAACAGCAGCAACAGCAGCAGCAGCAGCAGCAACAGCAGCAGCAGCAGCAGCAACAGCATCAACAGCAACAGCAGCAGCAACAACAACACCAACAGAATGGAACTGCTGCACTAGCCATAACAAATGGCACAATGGCCGCTCCTGCCGTAATGAGCGATGGTCAAGGCGCTTCAAATGCGCTTGTTTCCACAGCTTCAACGCCAGCAATACAAGTTGCGACACAATGCCAAATACCAAGTTCCGATGGCAGGACCCCAACCTCAGCCAATAGCGCCATCAGCAGTCCTTTCAGTCAGGAACAGTTGTTGATCCTTAGAAATCAAATAGCTGCATTCAAGCGCCTTTCGAAAGGCCTTCCAATTCCTACTAATATGCAACAATCTTTGTTCCCATCGCAGCAAGCAAAGAAAGCACCAACTCCCACTGAAGCCGTTGCAGCTGCTAGCCAAGCGCTTGAAGATGCCACGAAAGCACCGGGTGTCTCTGGACCTGATGCAAGCGCAGATCAGGCAGACGTATCCACTGTGCAGAAGGGCTATGAAACATTCGTGTCTCCCTGGAACCAAGTCAACACACCGGTTAACTACCTTGATCATGCGCTTCGAGATAAGCGACTACAACTTCCCTCTATTATACCTATTGGTGTCGATGTGGATAAAGTGCGTGAAGAGAGGGAGAATATTGTCTACAATCGGATACTTTCAAGAAAGTCGGAGTTAGAAAAGTTACCGGCGAATCTGGGGACTTGGGACACTAGCAAATCCGATACGCCGAATGAGAATGGGTCCTTGAAGCTTCGAGCTCTTATAGAGTACAAGATGCTTTGCCTTTTGCCTAAGCAACGCTCCTTGCGACACTTAATCAGTCGGGAAATGGTTCATGCAGACAACCTTGCTATGACGGCGAATCGTGCTATGTATCGCAGAATCAAGAAGCAATCTCTACGAGAGGCTCGCATTACAGAAAAGTTAGAGAAACAACAACGGGACGCTCGAGAATCGAAGGAGAAGAAGAAGCATGTCGACTTCCTCAAATCTATCGTTACTCATGCAGATGATATTCAGAAATCGGCTGTGGCTCAACGCCAGAGAATACAAAAGCTTGGTCGGACAATGATGCAAACACACCAGAACATCGAAAAGGAAGAGCAAAAGCGCGTCGAACGTACTGCCAAACAGCGTCTGCAGGCTCTCAAGGCAAACGACGAAGAGACTTACCTGAAATTGCTTGGCCAGGCAAAGGATACTCGTATCTCGCATTTGTTGAAACAGACGGATGGTTTCTTGAAGCAACTCTCTGCTTCCGTCAAGGCGCAGCAGAGAAGTGCTGTCGACCGGTATGGCGACAGAGACTTGCCAGATGCAGATTCTGACACCAGCGAGGACGAAGACGGAGACGAGGAAGACGGACGGGGCAGTAAGAAGGTTGATTACTATGAGGTTGCTCACCGTATCAAAGAAGAGGTCACAGCCCAGTCCTCGAATCTTGTGGGAGGTACTTTGAAGGAATACCAAATCAAGGGTCTTCAGTGGATGATTTCCTTATACAACAACAATCTCAATGGTATTCTAGCAGACGAGATGGGTCTTGGCAAGACAATCCAGACCATTAGTTTGATTACATATCTCATCGAAAGGAAGCAGCAACCTGGACCTTACCTGGTTATTGTGCCATTAAGGTAAGTGAACTTCCGATGTGATCTACCCTTACCATTTCTAACATTCTCACAGTACTTTGACGAATTGGAATAATGAATTTGAGAAGTGGGCTCCTAGTGTTCAGAGAATCGTATACAAAGGCCCTCCCAATGCTCGCAAACAGCAACAGCAGCAAATCCGCTGGGGACAATTCCAAGTGCTGCTTACAACTTATGAGTTCATTATTAAAGATCGACCTATTCTCAGCAAGGTCAAGTGGCTACACATGATCGTAGACGAGGGTCATCGTATGAAGAACGCCGGCTCGAAGCTTAGCAGTACCATTACACAGTACTACACCACACGATATCGTCTCATTCTTACTGGTACTCCGCTACAAAATAATCTTCCGGAGCTCTGGGCTTTGCTCAATTTTGTCCTGCCAACGATTTTCAAGTCAGTCAAATCGTTTGACGAATGGTTCAATACGCCATTCGCAAATACCGGTGGCCAGGATAAGATGGACCTTACTGAAGAAGAACAATTGCTCGTCATTCGTCGGTTGCACAAGGTTCTTAGGCCATTCCTACTCCGTCGTCTGAAGAAGGATGTGGAGAAGGATCTTCCCGATAAGACAGAACGAGTCATCAAATGCAACTTTTCAGCTCTTCAAGCCAAACTTTATAAACAGCTAGTCAACCACAATAGGCTGATGGTTAGCGACGGCAAGGGAGGAAAGACTGGCATGCGCGGGTTGAGTAACATGCTTATGCGGTTGCGAAAACTTTGCAACCATCCTTTCGTCTTTGAAGAAGTTGAGGAGCAAATGAATCCTGGAAAGGGTACTAATGATCTTCTCTGGCGAACAGCTGGCAAGTTCGAATTGCTGGACAGGATTTTACCCAAATTCCAAGTAACGGGGCATCGTGTTCTAATGTTCTTCCAAATGACGCAGATTATGAACATCATGGAAGATTTCCTGCGGCTAAAGGGCATGCAATATCTTCGTCTCGATGGCTCAACAAAATCTGATGATCGGTCGGAGTTGCTCAAGCTGTTCAACGCCCCCAATTCACCTTACTTCTGTTTCTTGCTGTCAACGCGTGCTGGTGGTCTCGGCCTCAACTTGCAAACAGCCGATACTGTCATCATCTATGACTCAGACTGGAACCCACATCAAGATTTGCAAGCCCAGGATCGTGCGCATCGTATCGGTCAGAAGAACGAAGTCCGTATTCTACGTCTCATTAGCTCCAACTCAGTCGAAGAGAAGATTCTGGAACGAGCAAACTTCAAGCTTGATATGGATGGCAAGGTCATTCAAGCTGGTAAATTCGACAATAAGTCTACAAACGAAGAACGAGACGCCATGCTCAGAATTATGTTGGAATCTGCCGAAGCTGCTGAGAACCTAGAACAGGATGAGCAAGACGATGACGATTTGAATATGATCATGATGCGTTCGGAGGATGAGCTTGAGCTGTTCCAAAGAATGGATCGTGAGCGTGAAAGGGGTGACCTTTACGGCCCGAATAAGAAGTTGCCTCGTCTACTTGGCGAATCCGAGCTACCGGACATCTACGTAAACGATGATAATCCTGTCGTAGAAGAGATCGAGGAGAACTTTGGTCGTGGAGCGCGTGAACGGACTCGCGTCAAGTACGACGATGGACTTACTGAGGAGCAGTGGCTTGAAGCTGTCGATAACGATGAGGACACTATCGAGGCTGCTATAGCTCGCAAGGAATCCAAGATCGCGAAGCGTCAAATCAACAAAGCAAAGAAGACTGGCGATTTCGGTGAATCTCCAATCCCATCTCGCGAGAGTTCTGAGTCTCCAGCGCCCAAAAAGCGCGGCCGCAAACCAAAAACTGCCGAGAAGAAACGCACAGCAGATGAAGCCTCGCTTGATGGCGATGTCGCACCCCGCAAGCGTGGTCGTCCTGCGCCCAGCAAAATACAGGAAACGCTCAGCCCTGAAGAACGCGCAACCCACCAACGAATCCTCAACGCAGTTTATGAATCTTTGAATGATCTGGAAGAAGAGTCTAACGATGACGACATCCCAAATCGTGGTATAATAGACCCCTTCATTGAGTTGCCGGACAAGTATGACTACCCAGACTACTACCAGATCATTAAAAATCCTATCTGCATGAACCAAATCAAGAAAAAGATCAATAAAAAGGAATACCAGAGCTTGAAGCAGTTTAGAGCCGATATTGGGTTACTATGCAGTAATTGTAGGACGTATAACGAGGATACAAGCATTCTTTACAAGGACGCAAACCTGATTGAGGTATGTTCAATCCTAAAATCCTGTTTGCGTTCATATATTGATTTCTTCATTAGGAGACTTGCCTCAACCACCTCAAAGAGGAGACGGAGGCGCATCCAGAGTTAGCGGATTTTGATGACTTGACGTCATCGATGGCGGATGGGAGATCCACAGCCCCTATCTCAAGTGTTGGCACGCCTATGGCATCTAATTCAGGAAGTCAGTACACCTCACTACCCTATCTACTCAATGATATATGCTAACATATGATGCGCAGGGTGATGGACCCATAAACTTCTCTTTCTTTTCACACCACGATAATTTGATATTCAAGCTTTTGTTATGACGAACAGAGTGAATGAGTTAGATGCGAGTTAGGATAGCACGCACAGTTTGGAAGGCTACTTTTCTTGTACTCCTCACATAAGAGCCTCGCCCGCAGTAATGCCTGTGCAGGCCTATTTATTTATCATAGCCTTCTCACCCGTTTCTTAGTTTCTATTTTGGTTAATGGCGCTGCATGCGGCGTATACAGAGGCAAAGGGTGTGGACCACTGGATTGGGCACCGGAATTGAGCTGAAAGGGATGATTGATCGATTCTTCGGCATCACGGGCGCTTCCTTGCGAAAATGATCTTGAGCTAGGCTGTACTTTAGATCTTTTTAGCTGCGAATTGAGATGCATGCGGAGTGTGCGCTTTTGAAATACATGAGTAGATTGGTGAATTTGTAACTGCTCGCTTTAATGAGCATTTCATTGAGGATTTTATTTATAAATCCTTTGTTGGAAATTCCACAGCACACAATCTGAAAATTTGACGCCACTGCCTCCGAAAATATCCAGCGCGCTCCCAATCGTTAGATCTATCTTCCCGCTGCTCAGTTTGTCAACAGCTTCCAGGTCTTCAAGACTTCTACCACCGCCAGCATAGGTGACGGGGATTGAGCACCATTCTGCAAGCCTCTGAACTAGCGCATGGTCGATCCCAGCCTGCAGTCCTTCATTGTCGGCGGCGTGGATTAGGAACTCAGAGCAATAAGGTTCAAGGAGGGATACGCTTTCTGCCCGTGTCCGTGTCAGAATCAATTAGAGTATGTAGCTAGTAGAGAATGTGGTGTAAACAAGGCGGAGAAGATGGACTCAGCGACAATTACCTTGATTAAGTTCCATGTCGGTAATTGTTTGCCATTTATTCATGGCCACAAACCAGGAATCGTCTTTACACCTGCAACTAAGGTCGATAACAAGTTTAGACTTGTCGTTGTTCAGGGCTTTGAGCACGGACTGGAGCCGTGCAAGGGAGAAGGTGCCGAAGGGAAAGAGAAAGGAGGTTATGATCACCTACTGCTTACATCATTAGCCTTAGGAAAGAATCTCCTTCACTGACCAGCTTCATTGCTAGATCTTCTTATTCTCTAAAACTGTATGGAATGCCTCACCTTCTCAGCCCCCCACTCAATCCATTGCGCAGCGTTCTCGTCTGTGATCCCCCCACCCACTTGTAGGTTGTCTTTCCACGCCTCAATAGCCTCCCTCGCAGCCTCCCGGTTCCCGGGGCCTAGCATTATGACGTGTGCGCCTGTAAGATTGTGCTCTTTATATAGCTGGGCGAAGTGGTGGGCAGGGAGTGTAGAAACATGGTTCGTTTTGAGATATTCGGAGGCATCAGTGAGCGTTCCACCAACAATTTGCTTTACCGATCCGGCGTGGAGGTCGATACAAGGGCGAAATCGGGTCATGCTGCTTAATTGGACGAAAGCTGCTCTAGTTATGGGAACATGGTTTGCTTGGAGATATTTGATACAGGGCTGGAGGGGCGGGAAATTCTGCCACCGCCTTTGAATTTTGGATTTCAACCTAACACCAAGTATACGATTGAGGACGGCATCAACAAAGCTATGGCGATCATCCTTGGAAAACGAAAACGAGTACACCGGGTGGATCTCCAAAGGAGATCATCTTCTCCAGAATCATCGCAGAACTCCAGAAGAGAGGACCTCCAGGCTATCTTCAAGCAACATTTCGAAGCTAAATTCAAACCTCTGGATCCGGAGCCGGAGAAGACAAAGATTATGGAGCAAGTCGAAGATGTACCAGATGAGGATGAAGACTCGGGCTGGGAAGGCATTAACTCCGGTGAGGAGGCCGCGGTAGAGGTGATCGAACACTCAAGCTCAAGAGTAGTTAATGAGCGCGCTCGGAAAGATGAACTCAAGGCATTTATGGTAAAGTTCCAAGCCATGTGTGCAAGCCATGTGTGCAAGCCATGTTGCTAAATATATATAATAGTCCTCTAAGCCTCCTTCCTCAGGTACCGAGACTCCGTCAAAGGTTACCAAATCGAAACCCGCCGACGTGGACGATGATGCGGAAGCCTTAAATCTCAAGAACGACCTCGCCCTCCAACGCCTGCTTCGTGAATCTCACCTTCTTGAGACATCTACCTCCAAAGACTCTCTAGCTCCCTCTGGAAAAAATCGCCACAAAGCTTTAGATATGCGATTACAGTCTCTAGGGTCAAAGACTTCAATTCTCACGCAAGAAAAAATGCCAATGTCTCATCGGAAGGGTATACAAGCTAAAGCAGCACAACGCGAAGAGAAGCGAAGGAAAGAGGCAAAAGAGAATGGAATCATCCTAGAGGCAGCCGTCAAGATGAAGAAGATAGAGAAAAAGAGGGAAAGAGGTGTCGGTGGACCTGGGGTTGGAAAGTTCAGGGGTGGGACGTTGAGTTTGAGGAGGAAAGACATCGAGAGTATTCAAGGCACATGGGGCACAAAAGGGAAACGGGGAAAGGGATGATTTGAGAACTCGCTTCTGGACGATCATACTCGATACCTCTGAGCAGCTTCATCCGGTTAACAATTGAACAATAATGTCCATCTGGATATTCAAGAAACTCACATCTGTCATCTTGGTGAAGAAAACTGTATGGCTTTTAATAACTCTAGAGGCTTCATTACTAGTTGGCCTCTTCCGAAAGCCTCTATATCGGTTCTAAGGCCCTGTTCAGCAATGAGCTGTTATTTAGCAATCTGCTGAACCAATTACAGCTTGAAATCAAGAAGAATAAAATCGCTCCGAACACCTGAATCAAAGCTCGTATGAAGATTGTCGGAATTAGCATTTATTTCTAAGTGGATGTCTTTTAAACCACAGAAAAATTCCCGATGAGGCTTGCCAGCGGACGAACTTCTGCACCTCTCAACTTCTGACCTCCTAGAAGGGATCCGGGCTATGAACTTCCTTGGGCAAGTTTCAAGCGTCTCGAATATAAAATCCTATATCATGCTGTAAGGACGGGGCATTTTGTATATTTGTCCTTACAAAGCTCAGAGAAAGTACAGGCCCATTCAATCACTAAGTCTTCATGTAATATGCAGTGAGGTTCTTCGTCGATACTTTTGTTCACTAATGTTGCAATCAATTTAGTGCCGTCCCCTGATTTTCCTGTCGCTGGTAAAGCTTTACGCTAGGTGAGGCAAAATTCTCCATCATATTTTCACTTTACTTCCCCCCATGCCAGATATTAACCGGGTAATAGAACCAAAATACTGAATTCTGAACCCTAGAACGCTGCGAGTGTATTGGCTAATGTGGTCACACACCTTCTACATTGAGTGGACAGACTGTCAAAAAGAAACTCCATTGTTTATTTTTCTCTGCAATCTCCGCGAGGGCTTCCAAGTCCAAAAGTTCCCCAATAGGCATAACCCCAGCCAGGAAGACAGGCTTCGTGAAGACGCATGACTACACAGGAATATTAGCATTCTACATTAGATGATTTTGTTTCAACGTCATACAGCTTTTATCAGTAGCAGGAACCATTTCAAATGGAGCAGGCAAAACTAGGATCCACTCTTATATGTTCGTTTTTGTCAAAAAGACCTTTAAATTCGGGAGTTGATGCACGAATTAATTTGCTTGGGCCAGACCGAATGATAAGAATAGCTCCTTCTAAACACATTCTAAAACTAATTAAAATAGTCTTTAGAAGGCAAGCTTATCCCTTCCAACGGTAGCGTCCTACGAGAATTGGACCATGCGCGAACACCAGAATCAGAAGTACGCGTATGGTCAGAGAGCCTTGATCCTATCGATTCTATTGGCCAGCTCTTATCGATAACCGTAGGACGAATTGTACCGTTAGAAGGGATAGGCCTTTATTATTTCTAAGCCTAAAAAAACTTAAGCAAATATTGTACCTTATAAATATCTTATAAAACTATTTATATTATAAGTAAGATACTAACTATAAGGCATGTTGCCTAGATATATAGTAGGGAGTAGGTAAGCTAAGTAGTAATAGCTATATACAGAGACGAACTAATAAGGAGGAAAGGGCTGTAGGCCCGAGGAGCTTATGAGGTCGCATTGCCATAAGTGACGCCATGTATTTCCTCTACCAAATTCACAAGCAGAGCAATTAACGACTCTAGTTGGAGCCAAATTTAAGTTTCCATATTCGGGAACAAGCGACACAGTGTGTAATTAAAGCGTACAATTTGTTGAACGGACGATCAGGTATGAGAACTTTGTTTATTAAAGAGGGCTCTAGAAGCTCTCTATATGCATAAAATAGGTGGCAAATAGAATGACGACGTATTCGTCATTCAGTCGATAATTGGTAATGGAAATAGGTAATGAGACATTCGATGAGACATACGGTAGCGGGGTAGTGAGACATGGGGTTCTAGTCTTGAAGACAGTAGTAAGATGGTGGTAAGGAAATCCGATTCAGTTCGACACAATCTGACCAAGGGGGCCATCGACACCAAGACTTCACAACGTCAATTGAGCGGGGTAGCTCCCACTCTACCTTCTTTTCTAAAGCCCACAGAAATATAACATCAAATTTAAACAGAATCCCACAACCTCATCTTCATGAACTCCTTCTAACCCAAAGTGATTGGTGATCTCAAAGACAGGGTGGAAATGGTATAAATTCGGCATTTGATCGAGAGTTTCCTTGACGTTGATTTCTCATCTTAAACTTCCCCAGCATTCCACCCCCTTTGTGTCACTTAGTGACGTAGCACACACGTACTTAAGCACGACCCCACCCCAGACCCAGCCTCGAGCCTTAATAACAATACCACAGATAATCACAAGGCCAAGCTCACCTCGTTAACGCCATGTCTGCCCAAACCCAGGGGCGCACACGCTACCAACGCATCGAAGCAAACTGCCAAAAGATCTGGGGCGCCGACAAAGAGTTCGAAATCGACATCGAAACCGACGATTATGAATACTACCAATGCTTTGTGAGACAAGATCATGGCCTCAGTTTTGGCCCAATTCTAGTGATGACAAGTGTGCGTGGCGGACCCGATCGCGCCTGGAACGAGCTTGATAGGATGTTACGCCTTTGGGCTGGACAGGTGGAAAGTGGAAGGCCGATGACCAGAGAAGAGCACTTAGAAATTTTCTCGGGCCCCAATGGGGAGTTTAGGAACCTTTTGGAGACTGTTATGAATAAGAAAGCTGAGATGGATGCGTTGGCTGCTGCTGAGAAGGCTTAAGATATGGAGACCGTCAGATGCGTAAGCTTATTAAGTTTATCGACGTAACTTCAGATATACTTCGGAGACAGTATAAGCGAGTGTTTCGATGGGCTCCACTCCGTAAAACAGCAGAACGCTGACTGGCATCTTATGGTTAGACAGCCCGCTCAACCGTTTACCGTACGCTGTTGAGGCGCCCTTCTATTCATATCAGAAACAACACGAACCCATTTGCCTTCACGAAACCCGCGTCGACATTCTTCAGGAGATATAACTGGGCTGGTGGACAAGATGGGCGGCGCATCTTCTGGCCTGTATCAGCGAGCATATAATGGGTATATCAAGGCTCTTGGCGCACAACATCCCACTACTGTAGCGTGCTTCAGTCATTACGAATCTATGATCGAGGAAATGGAGCTTTAACAATTATAGGACCTGTTCAGAGGGCCGTCGTCATAAATGATGTTTATTCTGGATTGCTTATCTTTTTCGCTCTTCCTATTCTTGGAGCCTCGTGCTAGACACGCCTAATGTGCAAGATGTATGTTATAGGATGCAACGACGATGGGCAATAAGATGTGCTAGGTACTCAACCTATTCTATCACAGGCTGTGAGTCACTCATTAGTTCGGTATGCGTAGCGCATTTCCGGCGCTAGCAGGCCGACCCGCTCCGGCCACGCCCTTGTCGAGGAGGTGCTTGTCGAGATTGAGGGATGGAGAATATAGAGTAAATGGGCAGCTGGTTGGCGTAGGAACTGACACTCTCAAGTGTGGCGTGGTGGCGGTGAAGCACTGCCGCAGTCCCACCAACGCTATTCCGTGCTGCTCGGCTGTTTAGCGTGGTGCAGTTGCTAAGTCAGTTGAAGCCTGCGGAACCTTAACCTGATGCGGACCTTCCCATGGCACGACACACGGCTATCCTTGAGAAAAATATTAGCATATCACGCCGCCTTCAAGCTTCGTAGACGCACCTTTAACGCCTTGCGCCAACCGACTAGAAAATCTTCACCCGAGCTCCCCAACTCATCGCGCTTTTCAGAGACAATCGAAGCTTTAATAACACAAGTTAACAGAGTTTCAGCTAAATTGGTACAGTCGACATACAAATTTGCGCTAAATTTAGCTAATTTCGAGTTCTGTATTATTAGAATCCTGTTCGACTTTCGCAAACATACAAGTGCATTTTCAATATGCCAAATATTATCCGCAGACCACGTTCCAGACGACCTGAGCGCCAATATAATCGAGCCTGTGATTTTGGCACATACATTACATATGATAAACAATGTCATATCTATTCTCTTTCACAATACTTAGGGTAGAGCCAAAGAGCCATTACCTCCACCCTTTAGCTTCCTCGTTCAACCGTACAATTAGCTATATACGCTATGACTGGGACATCTAGGAAGCGACAGAACCGCAAGCCAATACTTACAACGTGGGCCCAAAACCATGCACCAGCCGCTATGACCAGTAGCAGTGCCATCTACACATTGCCTACACCTTATATAGCAACACAGTAGCAACATAGTCGCGAAGGATTCTTTCATACCAATTGCTTTTGCCCATCTGCCTGTTATACCGTCTAGAACTACACTAAGCTCAATAGTCAACGTGATCAGCACAATGGCCGCACCAGCCGCAGTCTTTGTCACATAAAGCCCAATCATAACCATCGCTGTCGCCTTTTCCTAGAGCCCAGTTATAATCACGAAAATCCGAGCCTATCACTGGCGTATTTTCCGAATCACCACGCCCTCTTTCGCATATTCTCCTCGCTTTCGTCCTTTTCTTTCTTTTAGGTGCTTCTCCTGCTTTCACGAATGCGACAGGAGTGAACCTCAAGCTTGAGTTGGTCGCCGGAAGCTTAGGCGGCGCATCGTCTCTTCTTATCTAAGCTCTGATCAGCTCAAGTACACCATCGTCATTAAGAGAGGTACGATCTTGCCCTTGCGCATCTATCTTGGTTCACTTGAAGGCGTAGCCGTTGTAACGCTTGCTCCAAGGGAGTCTCCAGGGGCGACCGCGGAGGTGGACTTGAAGCCTCGTCCAAAGAAACTTGTATTGGATGTGTGGTAGGGCTAAGAGTTTGAGGCTCGTTTGCTTGACAGGGTACGTTTTCGCCCTGAAGAACACGGCGATCTAAAGCATGCTTGGAACGTGAGTGCTGTTGCTGGGCATCCAAGCTACAGAATGATAGATTGCAAATGTTACATGACTTAGAACCAGTAGACATAGAAGCATTGTTGCCAGTGTGTTGTCGTAGAGAATGCGTGCTGCCGAACGGCTTTTTACAGGTAGGACATTGGAGTTTCATCGGGAAGAAGTTACTTTTTAAGATCGACAAATGCGTTAGTGGAAAGAAGGGCTGGAGTCAATTTATTGTCTCCACTTTACCCCACCATAAGGATGAGCTTCGTTTAATTAGGGAAGAGCGGGCGCACATGGCAGGGTAAACCCTGGGGTGGGTAGCTGGGTAAACAGCGCTATTGCTATATAGCTATGCAGAATGAATAGTGAATTTTGAGAGTACTGCGTTGAAATTCCCCTACGGCACTTGAAGCCCTGCTGATATAATCAGTTCGAAGGTTATTTGTGCGCCAAGAACGCCCTCACCACAGTATCGCCCACTTTTGTCAACGCGAAGTGCGTAGGTTGAGACCTGGCCGTGGTAACACAAAGTCTTCGCGCTCTACAGGCCCAGTCTCTTAAAGATACCATGACCATACCCAACGTTACACCAACCGAATCGACGGGGAAAACAAGTGTTCTGCACACCACACCTCCAGAGAGCCCACTGGCACCACAAAACGAACAGCAGCCAGTCACTCCTGATCCTTCGCCCTCTTGCCCACCCAATACCCACGACTCTCCTAAGCGGGTCGGCGCCCTCCCTGCTAGCGCCGGCAAGATCATAAGGCCTTGGCTGGTCCGATTGCAAATAGCTGGATGGAATATTCCCGTTGTCACTAGGCAGCAGCATGCAACTTGTCAACCGATTATTGGCTAGCTAAGGTGGCTTCAACGTATGTATGTATGTATAATCTATTATGGCCATGCACCATCTAGGGTATGGGCCGTTACTGAGCGCTGACTAGAGTAAACTAACACGAATTATACCAGCTCCAATTCGGTAGCCAACTATAAGAGCTATTTCTCCTTTATTTAATGCTGTAATCAACATAGGAAATAAAGGAAAGTAATACGTTACCGTTGAAATATAGCAAGTTAGAGTACCTTATGCTCTGCCTTAGTTTGGTGGTAGTTCTTCCAGATCTTAATGTAATCTCCTAAAAGTCTAAATAAAAGAAAACTGCGTGTGCGGTTCGTACTTCGCTAATACCACATAGGAGGATAATGATCGTGTTTAAGGATGTAGCTCAGGTTACAAGATCCGAGGAGATATGCGATAGCGTGCAAAAGTCGTGTAAGAGTAGTGTTGGGGGGATTTCGTGTAGAGTAACATAGGTGCTGGTAGTAAAGGGGGCTCGACTTGTTTTAGAATCGGCGTTCTAAGTCGTGTATGGAGAGGACAGGCGACGATGTATGTGGTGAGCGGCGCCGTGGTGGAGTAGTCGCTGGTGCTGGCGGGGAGGCTCTAGAAGTAGGCGGTGTAGTTGTTAGTGCTGGCGGTGTGGAGGCTAAAGATCGACGAGGCCTCGATGGCGGTGATGGTGATGTTAGGCAAGGGCGAGACGCAACGGCAGCGTATGAGGGACGGACAAGAGAAACTAGGCGAGGAGAGGAGGGCAACGGCTGGGTAGGTGTATCGGTTGAGGTAGGAGGGGGAGGAGTGGCAGTAGCGTATTCTGATGATAGGCGTTCTCGGAGCGGGCTCGTGGTGGGTGGTGAAGGTGGTGGTGATGGTGACGACAATACATCTGGGGTTCGAGAACGTTGGTGGCTAGTCGGTGTGTAGATGTGAGAATTATTGTTAATTATATCGAATATCGTGTCTGCTAGGAGGCAATCCTCCTCGTGAGAGTCGAGGAGGTCATCGTTGCTCCATTCTCCAAAAGTGACATCCATTGTACGCTCATTACTTTATCACAGACATGACAAAAGCAAATGTCTTTCCCAGATTTCGTGGAGTAGGAAAAGCCGCACGTCGCTAGCTGCTGTGGAGGTAGATCTGTGTATGTCCATGTTGACGGATAGTTGTCCAGACGTCCTGCGATGTTTCGAGATGATGCAGACGGTGGTCGTGACGCGCTTCGCGATCGTTGGGACGCGTCGGAACGCGACAGTGAGTTGCTTCGGCTTGCTGCTGGTGATGACCTAGGCAATGATAGCGGTGCGAAACGGTTTGATTTTGCTGCTGCTGCCATTTCTCCATACACCTTCCAGTACATCTCGACGTATGTATGTATGTATATTCTATTATGGCCATGCACCATCTAGGGTATGGGCCATTACGGAGCGCTAGCTAAATACTTCCTGCCACCAACATGCTTGCTCTAGTTCAGAAGCCAACTATGAGAACTATATATCTACTGCTTAACACCATAGTACATCTCGACAACCCTATGGCCGGAGCGGGTCGGCCATCCTCCCTGCTTGTAGTGGCGACATCCAGTGCAAAAAGCCGATTAATTACCGTTACATATCACTCTTAGCCACGCTTACGTAGTCCAACAAACTCCGCATTTGCACTAGGCTCGTATTTAAGTCCGAGCTACTCGTACCCACGATTGTCCGTGCGCTGCCCTGCAAGAGCAACCAGTCCACTGCGATGCAGCCTTGGCCCTCAGTCGCTATGAATTCAGCCTTCTCTCTAGCATTTGCTCAACTCCTCTACGTTTCTAAAAACGCACGCCTACCTAGACGGCGAACGCAACGATGGAAGAAGCGCTGGCCAAAAGGGGAGAGCTAAATCCAGTCGACTCCACCGGTCTCTGCTTGTTGTCCCTTGATGGTGGCGGAGTCCGTGGGCTGTCAACCCTCTACATCCTGAAGGGCCTTATGGTCCAACTGAACCAGGCACGTCAAGCTGCCAACCTTCCTTTCGTAAAACCGTGCGAAGTCTTTGACCTTATCGGAGGCACTAGCACAGGAGGGTACGTATAGCACTCTTTTCCGATGGTTTTATCTAACATGAGTAGGCTTATCGCAATTATGCTCGGCCGGCTCGAGATGGATGTGGATGAATGCATTTTAGCATACAACAAACTTATAAAGGCCGTGTTTGAGGAGAAGTCAAGCTGGCTTCCAGTTAGCTGGATGGGTAGAACAACGGCACAGTTTGATTCAAACAGGCTAAAAAGCGCGATCGAAGAGGTGATAGGCAGCAAAGGCGCCTCTACGGTGGATGTCTTCAATAATGGGAAGCTCCGTGGGTGTCGAACGTAGGTGTACCTTAACTACGACACGCAGACCGCTTACAGACCAGCAGCTTCGTATGCACCGTTGCAAAAGAAACGGCCGGCATCACACGCTTAAGGAGCTATACCTTGCCCGACGAGTGCGATATCCTTGCCACTATCTGCGAAGCAGCCCTTGCGACGTCCGCGACGACCGGTTTCTTCGACCCTGTTTCTATCGGAGCACGCCAGTTCGTAGACGGTGCCCTAGGTGCAAATAATCCTGTCGATGAGGTTGAAGGAGAGGCTGCGAATATCTGGTGCTCTGGGACTGGTGACTTAAAGCCCCTAGTAAAGTGTTTTATCTCAATTGGGACAGGAAACCCTGGAAAAAAAGCGATCGAGGATAATATGCTTAAGTTTCTCTCTAAGACGCTAGTTAGGATCGCGACCGAGACAGAGGATATAGAAAGGAAATTTGTAGCCAGATGGGCTAAGCATTTCGATGAAAATCGGTATTTCCGCTTTAATGTTGATCAAGGACTTCAGGAAGTCGGCCTAGCCGAGTATAAGGAACAGGGCAGGATCGAGGCAGTTACGGACGAATGCCTTAGACATCAAGCTCAGAAATTCCGGGTGCGGGATTATGTTCAGAACTTGCAACAGAAACAAAGTGTGTATATTAAGGACTTTGCCTAGCAGATTAGTTGCCGTTGTTCTTAGGCTAATGTCGTTTAGGTAGAACAGATGCAAACTTCGCTGCTGTTGTGCATGTAAGGCAAGATAAAGACTGCATCAATTCGGAGCTCACTCTATATAGGAATATAGTATTCGTATTATACAGCTTCGTACAAGTATGGCGCCTTTCTCTTTTAAGTCACCCTGCTAATTTCTATCTAGCCGCCCACAAGGCTTGCTGGACCGTTCCTTTCGCAAGGAATCAGCGATTTGTGGGCCGCCATTCTCAGCTTAATCAACTCGAAAACACCCTTTTCGCGAAAAACCAATCGCTAAAGCTCGCAATTACCGGCCTTGGAGGCGTAGGCAAGACCCAGATTGTGCTTAAGCTAGCCTACCGAATAAGAGAAAAATATCCAGAATGCTCTATTTTCTGGATGCCAGCCACTAACACTGAAAGCCTTCAACAAGCGTACCTCGACGTTGGTCGGCAACTTAGAATACCCGGATTGCAGGAGGAGCAGGCTAATGTAAAGAAGCTGGTACAACATCACTTAAGTCAGGAGAGCACAGGCCAGTGGCTGCTTATATTTGACAATGCTGATGACATAGATATGTGGATTAGTAAAGGCGGGAACGAGAATAGTTCCTATAGTTTGAAGGACTACCTACCAAGGAGCCATCAAGGGTGTGTTATTCTTACAACGCGAAGCAGGAAGATTGCCGTTAAGCTCGAACCGTCTATTGTAATTAAAGTCTTGGAGATGGATGAAGAGGTGGCCACAGAGTTGCTAAGCAAATCCTTAATTAACCAGGAGCTCTTAAGCAACCACCAGGAGGGTATTCTAAAGCTACTCCAACAACTTACTTTTCTTCCCCTTGCAATTATGCAGGCAGCTGCATACATTAACGAGAACGGAATAACACCATCGGACTATTTATCGCTCCTAGAGGAGCAAGAACAAGACGTTGTTGATCTCCTCAGCGAAAACTTTGAAGACGAAGGGAGATACCAGGACGTCAAGAATCCCGTAGCAACTACGTGGCTAATCTCATTTGAACACATCCGGCGGCTTGACCCCCTTGCGGCCGAGTATTTGTCGTTTATGTCGTGCGTAGACCCGAAGGACATCCCGCAGTCGCTTCTTCCGCCAGCGCAATCTCGGAAGAAGGAAACGGACGCGATCGGGACGCTGGACGCTTATTCTTTTGTTAGTAGGCGGCCTGGGGATCATGCTCTCGACGTTCATCGACTGGTGCATCTCGCGATGCGGAACTGGCTTAGGAGGGAAGAGTTGCTGACACAGTGGGCTGCGAAGGCGATGAAGCGATTGGAAGAAGTGTTTCCAGACCACGACCATAAGAACAGGAGTGTATGGAGAGCATACCTGGCGCATGCGCGTTACGTGCTTGAATCCGATGATAAAAAGGATGGTATGCAAGAGAGAACAGAACTCCTTTGGAAGTTCGCTATGTGCCTTTATTGTGATGGAAGATATAATGAAGCAGAGAAATCATTTTCACGAGTAATGCAGACAAGACAGAAGGTGCTGGGGCTGGAGCATTCAGACACGCTGACCAGCATGGCCAACCTAGCGTTGACGTTTAGGAATCAAGGGCGGTGGAAGGAGGCCGAAGAGCTGTTTGTGCAAGTGATAGAGACATTTAAGAGGGTGCTTGGGGCGGAGCTGACCAGCATAAACGACCTGGCGTCAACGTACAGGAATCAAGGGCGGTCGAAGGAGGCCGAAGAGCTATCTGTGCAAGTGATAGAGACGTTTAAAAAGATACTAGACATGCTGACCAGTATAAACGACCTGGCGTCAACGTACAGGAATCAAGGGCGGTGGAAGGAGGCCGAGGAGCTATTTGTGCAAGTGATAGAGACGTTTAAAAAGATACTTGGGGTAGAGCATCCAGACACGCTGACCATTATAGCCAACCTGGCGTCGACGTTTTGGAATCAAGGGCGGTGGAAGGAAGCCGAAGAGCTAGAGGTGCAAGTAATGGAGATAAGAAAGAGGGTGCTTGGGGCGGAGCATCCAGACACGCTGACCAGCATGAACAACCTGGCGTCGACGTACATGAATCGGGGGCGGTGGAAGGAGGCTGAAGAGCTATTTATACAAGTAATGGAGACGTTTAAAAGAGTACTTGGGGCGGAGCATCCTTCTACACTGACCATTATAGCCAACCTGGCGTCGACGTTTAGGAATCAAGGGCGGTGGAAAGAGGCTGAAGAGCTAGAGGTGCAAGTAATAGAGACGTTTAAGAGGGTGCTTGGGGCAGAGCATCCTTCCACGCTAACCAGCATAAACAACCTGGCGTCGACGTACATGAATCAAGGGCGGTGGAAGGAGGCCGAAGAGTTGTTTATGCAAGTAATGGGGACATTTAAAAGGGTACTTGGGGCGGAGCATCCTTCCATGCTAACCATCATGGCCAACCTGGCGTCGACGTTTGGGAATCAGGGGCGGTGGAAGGAGGCCGAAGAGCTATTTGTGCAAGTAATGGAGACAAGAAAGAGGGTTTTTGGGGCGGAGCATCCAGACACGCTAATCAGCATGGCCAACCTAGCGTTAACGTACAGGAATCAAGAGCGGTGGAAGGAGGCCGAAGAGCTAGAGGTGCAAGTAATGGAGACATTTAAAAGGCAACTTAGGGCGGAGCATCCTTCTACGCTAACCACCATAGCCAACCTGGCGTTGACGTTTGGGAATCAAGGGCAGTGGAAGGAGGCCGAAGAGCTGGAGGTGCAAGTAATGGAGACATTTAAAAGGACACTTAGGGCGGAGCATCCTTCTACGCTAACTATCATGGCTAACCTGGCGTCGACATTTGGGAATCAAAGGCAGTGGAAGGAGGCCGAAGAGCCGGAGGTGCAAGTAATGGAGACATTTAAAAGGGTACTTGGGGCGGAGCATCCTTCCACGCTAACCATCATGGCTAACCTGGCGTCGACGTTTGGGAATTGGGGATGGTGGAAGGAGGCCGAAGAGCTATTTGTGCAAGTAATGGAGACAAGAAAGAGGGTGTTTGGGGCGGAGCATCCAGACACGCTGACCAGTATGGCCAACCTAGCGTTAACGTACAGGAATCAAGAGCGGTGGAAGGAGGCCGAAGAGCTGGAGGTGCAAGTAATGGAGAGAAGTGTTCAGGGCGGAGCATCCAGACACGCTGACCAGCATGGCCAACCTAGCGTCGACGAACAGGAATCAAGGGCGGTGGAAAGAGCTGTTTATGCAAGTGATGGAGACGAGAAAGAGGGTACTTGGGGCGGAGCATCCTTCCACGCAGACCAGCATAAACAATTTCAAGTTCCAAGGCCGCAATGACGAGGCTATCTTATTGTTGAAAACATGCCTTTAGCTACGGAAGCAGATCCTTGGCCCCCAACATCCAGATATAAAGTTGTCACTTAAAGCTCTAAATGAGTGGCAGATGGAGGACATGGTGATAGGACCTTGAAATAACTTTATTTAGTGCGTTATATACTTGTGACTCTCTTAGGCGTTGTCGGGAAGAGATTATTTAGAAAATAGGGCTAGCCAAGGCCCTAGAAAAGCTATTATTCTTGTGTCTAAAGCGACAAGTTTAGACTATAAAACTAGTGCAATATAGAGCTGGTCGAGCTGCGTAAACGTGCTTATCCCTTGCACCGTCAGTATGTTCAAGATGGTGGCCCGTGCGCACAACACCTAAAATCGTCGTCACCATCAACGAGGCTGTAAATATATAGATATTATCGCATACAAGCTTATTCTTTGGTGTTTAGTCGATCTATATAAAGCCCCCAACAGTTACCCGCCCTGTAGAGAGGTATTTGACAAAGCTAGCAGCTAAAACGAGTTCTTGGCGCCTGCTTCCTCCTTACCCTCTTATTACTATTTGACGACCTTAATACAGAATTATTTAACAACTCCGCCAAAGGCTTCCGGCGGCTCTTACGCTTAATTGGGGTTGTCCTGCCTGCCTACTTACACTCCCAATAAGTAAGCAGCTTACTGCTTATCTTAACTGGCTTATATCTGTGTTCTACCGCCGGTTTCCATATAATTGAGGGAGGTAAGGACCGCGTCGTTAGTTAAATAGATAACTTAAAAAGACGATAAACGAGCTTCTTAAGGAACGCCTTATGGCCAGCTTTGTGTGGCCAACCAGGGTAAGCAAACAACGAGAGTTTAAAGCAATTGGTGGTAATTGTAGTAAGGAGGAAGTTAAATAGAGGTCGCCAAGTCTTCCGAAAGCGCCTATAAGTAATATAATATGACCTTAGTTGATTAGCTATATCAACACCTTTTATATAGTAATTGTAGAGATCTATAAGCGTTGGAATTTCTAGCTAGGCCCTAGTATTATCGCCGAACATCTTCCTAGTTTGTAAGGCGCCGCTGGAGGTTCCAGCCAGCCGTCGTCAAAGCCTTATTATTAAATCAGAAACTGGTGATGTATAACATAAGTGCCATAGTGTTAAGCGCGAGTATTTAATTAACTTACCGTCGCTAATAGTACTCATAAATAACACTACCTGAGCGTCCTTTTAGGTAAGCTCCATCACCTAGCCGTCCTTTAAGACCTCTATATATAGCTTACCCCATTTAATTTGGTTGTTATAGTATAATTTAAGGTCAACAAGGGTAGGGCTAATTTGCTCCTTTGGCTGGCAATTGGCATCGCCTCCATCGTGGTCTTTGCCTTCCTGCTCCTTCCTTTTTGTCCTTACTGTCCGAACGGTTCCTGCTGCGCCAATTCCTTCTGCTTGAAGACGTTGGAGCAAGCGAACGCTGGTAAATAGGTTGTTAAGCCAAACAATATATTTATAAGGTGGGTAGAGACGCGTTTTAGTATTAACATCTTCCTATAATAGCAAGTTAAGAATAATAGCCTTAGTCTTTAAAAACTTATCTGTTTTAATAAAGGACATATCTAAATTATAGGGGCCCTTTCCTGAACCCTTTAAATGAAAGAGCCAGTTAAGAACGTAGCCCTAATTAGCTAATATCCATATTTTAAATCCCTTAGGCGTTGGTTTAGTAGGTATATTTACAATCTTAATCGCGCGACCAGTAAAACGTTTAATCGACTTATTGACAGCAAGGTAAGTTCCTGGCTAGTAAAATTATTAGCAACGAAGCTAAAGGTACTTAGAGAGGTCCTCTATCCGTTGGAAAGTATTATGGAAGGGCTTATTATTATCCTCCTTTGGTGTTATACAGTAGAGGTAGCAATTAATTTAATACCAGTAACTGCAACCAATGTAATCCCAAATAATGTAAATTGTTCTACTGCTCAAGTCCTTATACCAGTAGTCCTCTGTAGCCGATTTGCTGTGGAGCCCTATATAAATCCACACTGCCAAGTACGCAAGAAGCTCCTTCCTTAATGTTGGCTTCCACGCCCTAGGGGACTCCTTAGGTTAACGCTCTTCTAGTGTCGGATTAAGCTCTATATTACGGTTTGTATACTCCACCAGCCGATCTAAAAGCTCATCGGTAAAGAATAACCTAAATATAGCGTAAGGATCGCCCCTATCTATTTGTTCTGGTATATTTGGGTGTCCATATTGGGTGTAATTGCGAATTGGAAGAGGGTTAAATGGAGGGATAGGTTTAGGGTCAGGAGGTCGTAATTTCTTCTTTCCCTTAGGTAATTTAGGATACTAAGTTAGTGGAACAAAGTCCTCATCGTTTAATGATCTGTTTTGTACCATAAGTGTTAGTATTTAAAGTATAAAGTTTTAATCTATTTACAAAGGTCGCACGCGACAAAGTTTGGTGTTCCTGGCAGAATACTGACCGCCTATAATCCCAGCAATATGATTGGCTAAGCACGGGCCACCACCTTGAACACAAATTTGACGGTGCAAGGGATAAGTAATATCTAACGGTAATCAAAGTGATTTAGCACTGCATGTCGCCACCACTACAGGGAGGGCGGCCGACCCGCACCGGCCACACCCTTGTCGAGGGTGTACGAACGTTTTGGACGAAACCTTTGAAAGAGGAGGATATTCATCTCGGACATTCTTTTAATCGAATCCTGGTCTTTCGTTTAGCTAGTTCCCGCTGCAAGGCGGCCCCTGCGGCCCACCGAACGAAGCCCCGGAGCCCCAATGGCTGCTTCGACCCCTAAGCGCGTATCAGCAACACCACCTCTAGACCCGCTAGCAGCTCTACTAAGACGTACAAAGAAACCAAGCGCGAAGGTGTAAGAGGCCCAGCAGTCACTAAGGACACGAGCCCAAATATCAGCATAGTTTAAATAGTAGATAACCGCACCACAAACCAGACTACAAGCTACACAGCATATACTGCCTCTATTCCCTATAGCAAGAGTCTCTACCTCGCCCGAACGTAAAGGAGGAGGTATTAATTATAATAAATTTTATCGACTTATTAAAAGCCTTAAAGAAACTATAGCATAGCAAAGCAACATTATTATAAGCTAGAATAGCATTATTAAGAGCATTAGAAATAACCTAGTAGACATTAAATCGGAATAGCAAAGCCTTAAAAAGCAAAACACTAAACTCTAAAAGGCTATTAGGTCCTTATAAGCGTAACTAAACACTCCCCTAGCTCCAACACAATTATAGGCGTTGGTAGCAGCCAGTGGAGGCATGGCAGGGTTAGAGATAACTTTGCTATAAATAATAAGCGCTAGGAACTCCAAGGAACCCAATTAGCAGCTAGTGATAGACATTAGCCAAGCGGGTAAGGAGGCAATAGAGAGGGTAGCTACTACTAAAGTAGTAAAGCAAACCATTGCGCAAGGTATAAAGGATGTTGATAGGCTTACGGGAGCTATACTTAAGGACTTCCATATATAGCAAACAAGCGATAGTGCGAGCATTATTAGATTCTTAGTGGAAAAAGACAAAGAAGCTATATTTAGGCAGATGACTGCTTAATGGCTTAAACCGTATATCCCTAAGGCGAGGCTTGTCGGACCTAAGTAGTATACAGTTAAGGCGGACTGGGTTAAAGTACCTTTAGTAATAAACATTAACAGCGGAAAAGTAAGTAAGTTAGCCATAGAGCGCTTTGGGATAGAGAATGGTGTAGAGATATATATAATAAGATAGCTGGGATAACTAAGGCCGCGCGGCTAGCACGCGTTGGTAATTGTTAAAGTAGTAATAAAGGAGGATGTAGAGAAGCTGCTTATATTAGACAATATATTATTTAGGGGAGGCGCAATTATTATATCACCATTTAAGGAGCGACGCACCCCTGTAGCATGCTATAAATGTAAAAGGTTTAGACATAGGGCTAGAGACTACACGCAACCTAACATATGCGAAATATATAGGCGGGAAGGCCATCTCTAGTATAAGACGGTTAATCTACACTATATAAACTGCTAGGGTCCTTACTAAGCCTTATACCATAAATACCCAGTATACAGGAAAGAGATGGACAGGATTCTTATATAATAGCGCTATAAATAAAGAACTCCGGATCCTCTAGGCGAATATAAAAAAGTATAGGAAAGCGCAGCATACGCTATATAATAACAAAGCGCTAGCGGACTTCTACTTTATTCTAGGCTAGGAGCCTTACTGCTTTCTCTTAGATAGGGAAGTGGTGCTAGCTGGCTTAAACCCCTAGTAGATAAGGTTTGTCCTAATAGGTAGGCAGTAATAGTATCCCCTAGTTAGGTTATATATCTGGGCATTTAGAGAGCTAGCAGCTATATAGCTATAGGTAGATTTAGCAGATATTACAGCAGTAGTAGCGCACGTCGGCTAAAGGAGACTTATAATTGTGTCGGTATATATTCCAGATAGATATTTAAGGAGAACTAAGGAAGAGAACCTAGAGGAGCTCTCTAGTAGGCTAGAGATAATTAATAGTCTAATCTAGGGTAAACTATTGCGCGACCTATATACTAAGGTAGTAATCACAGGCGACTTTAATTGGCATAATCCGCTATAAGGAGGAAGCCATATTAGTACTATATTAACGCAGAAAGAAAGCGCGCCAATTATTAACTTTATAGCAGACCAGTTACTCTAGAGCCTGCTTCTAGTAGGAGTACCTATATTCAAAAGCAACGTGGGGCGAATATTAATAATTAACCTTATACTTACAACCCCGGGCCTAGCGAGTAAACTAGTAAAGTACGCCATCTAGGAGCATAAATACGGGTCAGACTATAGAGCCATCTACACTAGCTTCTAGGTTGACGTAGATACATAGAAGAGCTAAAAGAGGCTATTTATTAAAAATGCGAACTAGAACAAGATTTGAGAAGACGTGGAATAATAGAAAGAAATAGGATTCCCTATAAAAGATATAAATAAAATAGTTAACTACCTTAATAGGTAGGTTAATCAAGCCCTTAAAGCATACTGCTAGCGGGCCAAGCCATTACTGTATATAAAAAGATGGTGGAACAAAGACCTTACAACGCTAAGGAAATCATATACATACTAGAGGAATAGAAATAGTGTAATATAGAGGTAAGAAAGGGACGACCCTAAGCTATATAATGTTGTAGTAAGAGCGAAGAAGCTCTTCTATAGGACTATTTGGTGATATAGAAAGCTCCATTAGGACGAATTCCTCAGTAATAGTGACAATATATAGAAAGCGTTGAAATACCTTAATCCGCAGGCTATATCCACGTTCGCTAGAATACCGCCAATTAAGAAGGCTAGAGGACAGGGAGAGGTTATCATAGAGAACTATAATATTGCAAGAGAACTACTCTAGGCATTCTTTCTAGTCCCGCCGCTATGCGAACAAGAAGAGGAAGCTATAACTAGCTATAACCAATTACTATAGGAGCCTATCGCCAAATATAAGGTCAAGGTAGCTGTATTTAGGGCTAGCCCAGATAAGGCTCCTAGAAGGGACGGCCTACCAGCTAGGGTGTGGCGAGAGCTATAGCCTATACTAAGTGGTAAGATCACCACTCTCTTTACCAAATTACTTAAGATAGGGAAAGTACCACAGGAATAGAAGGTAGTAAAGATTATACCGCTATAAAAGCTAAAGCGAGGGGACTATACAGTAGTAAATAACTATAGGCCAATCTCCCTTCTCCTAACGCTAGGAAAAGCACTTAAATTGCTAGTGGTAGAGAGGATAGCATACCTAGTAGAGGAATATAGCCTACTACCTAAGACATACTTTGGAGCTAGGAAGCAAAGGTTGACGATATATATACTATTGTATCTCTACAAGGACGTATTTAGAGCGTAAAGAGGAAAGAAGACGCTGTCTCTAGTATTATTTAATATTAAGGGCGCGTATAATAATATAGCTATAGAGCCGGAAATCAGGAGATTATAGCAGCGATAGATACCTTAGACGATTATATAATAGGTGCAGGACTTTTATATAAACTGTTAAGCCTGCATCCTAGTTAATGGATATATATTAGAGGTATAGGCGCTCCCGCAGGCGGGTCTCCTATAGGGATTAGTACTAGCCCTAATACTCTTTCTGTTCTTTAACGCGGATCTTATATAAAGCGCACCTAGGAATGGCAGCTCTATAGCCTTTATTAACAACTACTTGGCATAGGTTATAGGCCCTACAGCGGAGGAAAACACGCAGATTATCCAGGGCGAGATTATACTAATGCTTAAGAAATAGAAGAGGACTAGTAGAGCTTAATTTAAAGCAAAGAAAACGTTATTTATCTACCTTACTAAATATAAAGAAGCAGGTAGGGATGCCACCACGCCGCTCTAATTTAAAGAAAAAGAAAACCCCCTAATACAGGAAGTTAAAATCCTTAGGGTAATTTTTAATAAGGAGCTACGGTTTAAGGCACACCTAGCGGATAAGATAGGCAAAGCCACTAAAGTAGCGCTAGCGTTGCGTAGATTAAAGGGACTATAGTCTAAGAGCGTTAAGCAGCTAGCTAAAAGCTCGGTCCTACTAGTAGCAGACTACACGTCGCTGATATAGTACCCGCTTATAATATAAGAGTTAAAGTAGCTCCTCTAGTAGGCGCAAAGGATCACGGTATAAGCTATTATTAGGGGGTTCCGTACCGTCGCTCTATTAATAGCAGAGGTAGAAGCAGGCTTACTCCCTCTTAAGTAAAGGCTGTATAACCAGGCCATTGCGTTCTAGGTATTAATCTATAAACTAGGCAAATTATATCCTTATTAGATGATTTAAAGATAGAGGCTCTATAAACGGCACCAGTCGCCGCTCCAGAGGACAGTAGAGATATGCGAGGATATCTAAGTAAATGGGGTGCTAGAGGTTAAACCATATATATACCCACTATAGGTGGCTAAGCCCAACGTGGTAATATATAAGGATGAAGAGCATGCTTAAGCTATTATTAAAGACTATAAGCTAGGGCAGGTTAATATATATATTAATATATTAGTGCGCAATGGCAGGATAGGAGTTAGCGTGTATGCTACGCCATTTAAAGCAACGCTTTTGAAAATAGTGGCGGGCTTTAAGTAGGCTAACGCCCACCTAATAGAGCTTTTAGTAATTAGCAAGGCAGCTAACTGGCCGTAGGACCCCACGTGCACGGCTGTTAACTAAGTAGGTTTTCCAATACCTGCTTCTAGTATAAGAATATTCTCCAACTCGCAATTAGCGTTGCTATTAGTACAGAGCTAGAAGGCTGGAGCCTACCAAAAAATAGTTGCAGAGATCTTAAAGAAACTCTAGCTAAATAATATTACGCTATACTGGATTCCAGGCCACTTAGGATTTATAGGAAACAAGAAGGCCGATAAGCTTACTAAAGCAGTAATAAGACTAGAGAGCGAGGAGCTATTATAAAGAGACGGCCTCCTATAGTACCTTATAACGCAAGCCTTAAAAAAAGCCGAGATAACAATAGAACTGCTTCTATTAGAAAGATCTAATACGGGCAAGTTTATAAGGAAGATTAATGCAGCACTCTACCTCAGAAAGGCTGTAGGATTATACTAGTAGCTAATCAGCTCTAAAGCTGCCATCCTTGCGCAGCTATAGACCGGCAAGTCATTTCTAAAGGAATATCTCCATAAAATTAATGCATTAGAGACGGCATTATGCGACTACAGGCTTATAGAATTAATATAGCACTTCCTCTTTTCTTGTAGGAGGTGGACACAGCAGAGGTTTAAACTAAGAGAGCAGTATAGAGATCGATTTAGGGATCTATTATATGCATTAGGAGGCTACTCACGCAGATAAGAAGAAGGCAGGAATATTAACGGCCCAATTAAGCGCTAGAAGCCAGACATTAGCATAGTTAAAGCTACAATTAAATTTATAAAGGAGACTAGACGTTTACACTTAAGCGTATAAGATGCAGAGAGTATAGAAGCTGATGTTAATAAATAAAGACTCTTAAGAATTCCTCTAATTATCTAACCGAATACACCGCGAGCCTCCTCTACACGTGCCTCCACTGGTGCGTCGCCGATCAAGAAGCGCACAACGCTGGAATAGCCCTGCGGACACGAGGCGTCAAAAACTTGGGCTCGCCTCTAAACTCCGACTTTCTTCTAATAGTAACACATTACTTTCCTTTATTTTTCCTTGGTTGAGCTTGGTGTTAGGTAATAGATATATAGTTCTTATAGTTGGCTTCTGAACTAGAGCAAGCATGTTAATGGCAGGAAGTATTTAGTTAGCGCTCTGTAACGGCCCATACCCTAGATAGTACATGGCCATAATAGAATATACATACATACATACATACGTCAAGGGTGTACTTTTCGAGATCGAGAAATAGAGTAAATGGGCAACTGGTCGGCGTTGGAACCAACTCTCTCAAGTGTGGCGTTGTGGCGGTGTTTAGCTTGGCGCGGTTGTTGAGTCAACCAAGCCGTGCTCAAAGTTCTCGCGACAACCACCGTTCAACTTCGCGATTAGGCCCTCTCATGGCATGACACACGGCTATGTCTACATCCCCCAAATCAATTAGAAACGGAGAATATCATCTATCCAGAAGTCTTGCTTTCGTTGTAAGGTATATTATTTTATTAAACAGCTACTTATACAACTACCCTATGGGACCAGTAAATGCCCCGCAGGGCCCAGTAAACCCCCCTTTTTCTTCCCTGCCCCCTCCCCCCCTCTCCTACCCCCCCTCTCTTACCCCCCCTTTCCTACCCCCCTTTACCCCCCCTTTCCTACTCCTCATCCTCCTCTGCCTGCCCCTCATACAGGACCGCCAAATTGTGGTGTAGCTCCGCAATCCGCCGGAACCGCGCGGAGCGGGAACGGACGCGGGCAGGCGGCCCCTCATCTTCATCTTCCTCTTCCTCCTCCATTCCTCCCCCTCCTCCCCCTCCTCCCCCTCCTCCTCCTCCTCCTCCTCTTCCTCCTTCATCATCATCATCACCACCACCATTGTCGTTGTCGTCGTTGGCGGCGGTGATAGTGGGAGGGGCCGAGGCGCGGGCGCGAGTGCGGGCACCGGCGCGGGAGGAAGGGCCGGCGCGGCGGACCGGCAGGCTGGTGGCAGTAGCTGCGGCGGAGGCAGCAGCAGCAACAGACGCTACATCTCTATCAGTCATGCTTTTTGCGGTTTAGGTTGCTAGCTTATAGGGCCGGAAGGAGCAGCGCGCCCCCTCACTACCGTAATGGCAGTTAGCACAACTGCCGCGCAGCTGGCCTGCGACCAGCACACACTCCGTAAACGGGTCTCCGCCCCGCACGCACGACGCACACGGCCGCGGGGCTACCGTACCCCGGCTTTGTACCAGGGCTGCCTCCGCATTTGGGGCCCTGGCCTCAAGGCGGACCCCCCGGTAGACCCCAGGAGCTCCACCTAAGCCAAGAACCCACCGCAGAGACAAATCCCGGATGCGCAGCAGGGGACGCAGCGCCCGCATTGTGGCTGTATTTGCAGTGGCGGCTTCTGCGGCGGCAGCGAGCGCGGCAGGCGAGGGGTTCTATAGCGGGAGCTCGGCGGCCTAATTAATGGCCGTAAACCCGGCCGAATTAAGCACAGTAAGGGCGGCACCGGCAGTAGCGGCGGCACTAGTGGCACCGGCGGTAGGAGGAACGGGGAGGGGCCTAGCAGCAGCGGCATTGGGGGCGCCGGTAGTGGGAGGAGTGGGGAGGCTTAGCAGCAGCAGCACTAGCGGCGCTGGTGGTAGTAGGAGCGGGGGAGGGGATTGGCAGCGGCGGCAGCCATCAGCTATTTATAGGTCAGTATCTTCTTGCGGTTCTCTTTATGGCGCTAATTCTTACCAGCACGTTCATCTGCTGAGACTGAAGTCCCACGTGGAGGCGACACAGTCCTGCCCGGGGGGGGGGGTGGCATGGAGGAGTGGCGGTGGCCGGGCGCGGACATGGTGGTGGAGGCGGTGGCGGTGGTGGCGGAGCAGGAGCAGGAGTAGCAGCAGCAGGAGCAAAAGTAGAAGAAACAGCAGTGGTAGTGGTGCTGTTGCTTGAAGAAGAAGACGAAGACAACATGAATAGATATAGATAGGGAGTTCAATTGATGGAACAATAGGGTATATTGTAAAGACAGACGAATCCTTAAGGAAAGGAGGTGTCTGTGTGCGAGGTAAGGAAGGGTTTTCCCTACGTGTAGATAACATCACGTAGAGGCCCGTGCCTAAAAGACGTAATTAATATAACTATATAACCAAATTAGAATTACTTTCTTTAATTATATAACAAGGCCGTCGAAAACGGACTCTGCACCTGTACGTGGTGACGGCTACGAACCTGGGTCTTCGAAGATCAGACTCAGAGCCAACGCAGAGACGTCGCATAGCGTGCGGGTAGGACCTGATGGTGGTTGTGAGCGTTATGGGCGGTGGTGAAAAATTTTCAGATGGTGAGATCTCGAAAACCACTACTATTGGCCCTCTACAATTCAACTACTACACTATTCTCTTACCCAAGGCACCTATACAATCCAACATGGATAAATAGCATTCGATAACATCCCCTGACCCCCAACAGAAAGCATTGACGACCTCACATCGACGGACAAACGAGCGCGAGCGAACGAACAAGCAAATATACGGCCCCTCCTAACCCCCAGGGCGATCGCCTGCGGAGCATGCGGTCACTCGCCGTACTGCCGTGGTACTACTACTAAAACCGTCAGCCGGATAACCCCATATGGTTTTCCTTGTCTCCTCTTAACAGAGTGGTGCCCTTAGAGAGGGCCTAGTAACTGGGGCCTAGGCACAAAAGATACCCAGGTACACACACATCCCGCTTTCGTCTTTCAGTATTAGGATGGTAGAACGGATAAATCCCCCTTACGCCTTCGATAGGCCTTAGGGGGGGGGAGGCATGGCGTATATAGCAATAGTCAACAGGAGATAGCACACAAGGGATAGTCAAGATATGGAACACAAAGCATATAGCAATTAATTGGCAAGGCCTAGCTAGGACGTAGTGAACCCTAGTTTTAGATAAGCCAAGGAAGGAAGCAGTGGTTCCCAAGGAGTTCGAACATCCAAGGAGGACAGGACGTAGCTATAGGCCTACAGGGCCGCTGCTACGGACGGACATGGCAAAGCAGGGGTTTTTCATCCTACTAAGGTGGCTTATAGGGTTTTTCCGTCCCCTATATCAACAAGGGTTTTCTTCTTGTCAATTTATAAGTTTCCCTTGTGTACGGAGTAGTCTGCGTGGGCCTAGATAGGATCCGTATCAGACGTTAATCAAAGACTTACTACTAATTATATAACAATCGGAATTATGGGCCTGATTATGGTTATATGGTTATTGCCATTACTAAATAAGGTAGGCTCTTAAAGCTTTACATATATTGCTCTAGTTTAAAGAATACTAAGAATATTGGAAAATAAGCCCGCAACGATATCACGTAATAAGGCTTATGGGAGAAACCTCTTGGCAGGAATCTAACCAATCAGGCAACTTCGACCGGCGGTCAAAGTTCCTTGAAATCTCTTCAACCACCTATATAGAAAATAAGCTTTCAGCCAGGCAGGTATCAAGACAAATGACATTAGCTAGCTAATAGGTAGAGACACAGAATTGTACAAGTGATCTGTTTTATTCAAGGTGGCTCTAAGAGCCCTAATATACATAAGGAATTAACCCCCTACAGGGGTCCCTAGAGAGTAATGATATAGGTTAAAACTAGACTAATACCGTCTAATACGCACGTTAAACAGCACCCGTTGTACCTCTGCAGTAAAGCTACCTCCGTGGCTAACATACCCCCTTAGATCTAACGTAGCGCGTCAGAGCTGGATTACCGGATTAGGCAGTTAGGAGAGACGATCTGGTAGTAAGCTTTACTAAGCGTTAATTAAGTAGATGTCTAATATTATAGAGCCCCAAGACTTTAACAAATTTTTAATAATTTTGCTTTGCGAGAGCTTTAGTTAGTTTATCTGTAGCCATCTTGCCTGTAGGTACCCATTATACAATAAAGCTTCCGTTTTAGACCTTTTAGCAAAGCCAGAATTAATAGATATCTATATATTGGAGTTTTATAGATACTATAGGGGTCTCTTTTATTACAATCTATACTAACTACTAATTATTATAATTAATAATAACGTCCTGTTCTGGATTGAATCTAATAGCTTTAAAGATCTAAACTATATACTTAACCTTTCTACTAATACGCGAGAGAGCTAGGAGTTCTGCCTCTGTAGTAAACTTAGTAACTGCCTTTTATCTAGTTGCCTGCTATGCTATAGGCCTATTAAATAGGCTTATTAAGAAACCCTATAAGCTCCGTTGTGTTAGAGTATTGTTAGTAAAGCTAGTATTAGAAGCAGCTTTTAGAACCTAGTTTATCTTATATAGCGTAATAGTAGAGAACTTAAGAGCGAGGTATCTGGTATTATAGAGATAGGTAAGCAATCTATTAATCTCCGCAAGATAAGCTAGTAACGGATTTTATAAAAACTCAGCCAGCCTACTAACTAAAAAAGTAACGTCTAGTTATGTAGTAGATGCCAAATATGTCGCAGAACCTATATAACGTTGATATCCTTTTATCTAATTTAGCGTAGCTTCTCCCTTATATGGCGTTAATTCCTAGCCTAATAGTAGTATAGCTAATAGCTTTAGATATTCTAGATAGTATATTAAGACTAGCTTCTTAAGATATTAATCTAGATAGAGCTAGAACCTTCCCTTTTGTTAATCTTACACAACACAAGTATTTAGGAATGATGTAAACTGAGGTATTTAGCGGATCTTAAATTAATTTTATAGCTGCTTTAGGATATTGTTAACGTAGAAGAATATAAAGATAGGTTTGGTAGGGTATATATAGAGATATAGCTTATCTGGTACAGCTTTTAAACCTATGCTTTATAGAGCAGCAGATATTTCTAAAAACCACAATTTTAGAGATTTATGTAGTCCGTATATTGCCTTTCTTAGATAGAGAGAGAATCTAGGTAGTAGGTCTATACCCTTAGGGGAAATAAGGTAGACCTTATTATTAACTAAGGCATTAATAAAGGCGTTAACGGTGTTAATTTATATAATGTCTAGGTTAAAGCCAGCAATAAGAGTGCAAAGTAGGCGAAAGGTTTAATAGGCTGCTGTTATAGCTTTAACCTTTTTTTATAAGACTGCTTAAAGGTCTCCGCAGATAACTAGATAAGCTTTAAATCTTATAATAAAGCTATCCATATCTTCCTTATACGTAAAGACCTATATAGTAGGAAGTTAATAAACCTTCTTAATTAGCCGTACCTTGTCCTAGGTCTACTTTCCGGTTAAGGCCTTTATCTTAGTATAAGCAGCTACTTTAAACTCTATAGCGTACTTATAATTAAGCATCTCTTTCTATAACTTTAGTGGTAGTAAAAAATCGTCTTAATGTCTGTACGTCTTTATAGCAGTAGTATAAAAGGTATAGGCCAATCGCGTTATATCTGGATCAATGAGATTATTATTACTATTGTTAATTTAAACCGCAAAGGCTTGTTGTTATAGATCCTAATTTGGTATATCTTTCTTCTTTACCGTAGGCTGCTTTTTATGGCTAGAACGTCTCTTACCCCCTAATAATAAGCCTGCTATTGTTTAAGGTTTGGAATAAGGTATAAGGTCTATAAACAGTATTTTAGTGACTTTAAAAGATAACTAAGTAGTAGATAATATCTATGGCGTAGATACTATAGTAGATGGTAATTTCTAAGGCGCTAAAGGCGCTAATGGTATAGACGGTTCTAGAGTTAGCTCTGGGGTAGGTAGCTAATGGAGTTCTTCTATTAAGATCTAAATGCTTTTTAATATAGGAGTAACGTCGATATTTACTAAATATGGTAGTCTTATATTTAGTTCTTCGTTAAAGTTCTCTATCTAGTCCTTACTGCTATCTTAAAGATTATCTAGTAGGTCCTAGACTTGCTAAAAACGGTCCTTTTAAGCCTATAAGATAATAAGGTGTTCTAGTATTTTAGGAGATTAATATCTCTTTAACTTATTAATTCGTATATTACAAGATCGGATAATACGGTTAGTGGTTAGTACCTATACCCTATAAATATTTAACGCTTCTATACCGATAAGATAACCTATTTAGGCTTATGGCTTAAACTTTGCCTTCCTAGGAATGCTGTGTTTAATAAGCACGTAGGTTAAAGATCCGGCTATATAAAGTCCTACTAGCCATGGCTTCCGTTTGTAAAGTATCTTAAATGGAGTCTTCTAGTTAATAGACTTAATAGAAGTTTAATTAAGTAAGAACACTGCTAGAAGCATAAACTCGGGCTATAGATCTATAGGTAACTTTGCTTTAATAATAGCAGTCCTTACTTATTTGGAAACAGCTCTTCCTAACCTCTCTATAGGTCCATTTTAAGCTAGGGTATATAGCGTTAATTGCTTAATAATACCTCTATTAAGTTAAATAAGGTTCTTTACCCTAGCGCCTATACCTTACTCCTTATCTATATGCTAAATATAGATACCTTAAGCATTAAATTTCTTTATAAATGCTATTATTAATTTAAAGAGTAGGAGCAGTGTCTCTTACTTATAGTTTTTAATAGAAAAAGCATAATGGTACTTTATACAGTTATACCAAAAGTAAGCTATATATGTATCTCTATTAAACCCATCTTCCTCTATAATAATATTAAAGTAAACACGTTTAAAAGGGTAAGTTCCCTTTATGGATATTCTATAAGATATCTGCTGTGTTATCTTTCTAAGAACATATAGTTCACAAAGTGGTATACTATACGGAGTTCTTCCTCTATCTGTCTTAACCACTTTAACCCTATCTACTGTAGTTGGTAGATAATCCACTAACTCCATATTACAGTGTAGTAAGCATTAATGCCATACTTTGTTATATGCTGAGGTCTTAAAGAATCTGGTAGATATAGTATAGGCGGTAGGCGTAGGTGGTAAGGTAGTAATAGTATTAATAAGGTAGAGACCTCCGTATTCTATAAAGTTACTAAATAGGCTTCCGTTATCTTTATAGCGCAGATGGTTTATAAATTAGTTAATAATTACCCCAACCCCATGGAGCTTTGCTATGGATATTAGATTAGTATAAAAATAGGGAGCGTATGCTACGTTCCTTAATATTAGATACTAAGTTAGGCGTTGTTTGCCCACCTTAATTACTAAGTTAATATTACTGTATCTATAGATTTCTACTCTAGAATCTCCAGCTATTGCTATAGACATGCTTAGCTTAAAATTATAGAAGTATCTAATATTGTTGCAGAAGTGGGTGTTTGCTATAGTGTTATACCCCTAGGTATTAATTAAAGACAGATCTAGATAATCCTGCGATAATATTAATAATAAAAAGGATGTTATTACAGCAGCCGCTATAGCTTGGGGCCTATCTAGATCCTTAATCTTTTTAGCAGAAGCTAATAGAGACATCCTTGACCTAGGGCCTTCCCTCTTAATCTGCTTAACCCTTTTGTTATAATACTGCTTGTTTGTTGGGACCTTAAGCCATTCTTAATATTTCCTTAAACACTTGTTATTTGGTATAAAGTTTGGACCTTAAAGAGACTAAAACAGTTGCTTGCAATTCTTTAACTTATAGGGTAAACTATAAGTAAAGCACTTTGCCTTAGGTGATTAAGAAGGTACTAGGGTGGTAGACGTTATAGGATCTGTAGATGGCTGCCCTAAGAGTATAGCATGGGCGTTACGTCTAGTATTTGGATGCTTATAGAGGAGGTTAAATTCCTTAATTATTGTTGCTATTTTAAGCTTCTCTAACCTCTTTGCTACCTTTTAAATAAAGGCATGATATAGAGCTAGATAGATCTCCTTATAGTCCTAGACAAAGGCTTATATAACGCTGCTCTCCGTTGCCTTTATTAACCCTTCCTCTAGCTCTTTACTATTCTGTATAATGGTGATATAAAGCTAAAGCCAAGATTCCAGAGTCTGATGTTTAGGCCTTTATTTCCGTTTCTTAAGATCATCTAATACCATCTGCTGTAGCGTAGCTTAAGATGGCTTTGCTACCTTTTTTAGCTGCCTTAAAACTGAATATGGTGTGGTAAGATTTTTAAGATATCCTGAGAAGTTGGTGCCTATGGTGGCATGCAATAGTGCTGCAAAGGTATGGAGCTTTTCTTCCCGCTTTATGTAGTCTTGTCTTTAGAGCTTATAGAGCTCGAAAAGCATTCTCTGTGTCTCTAGAGACTGCTGAGTTTGTCTCGATGACCCAGGTGTAGCTGTTCCAGTAGACGGAGTTGCTGCTGGAGCTGCAGGAGCTGCTGCTATCGAGGGTATGTCTGGCTCATTGTTTTCTTTAATTTCGTCTTCCGTCTTATCTAGGTCAACATAGTCCCAGATCTTCGCAAAACTTACTTCTTAGCGGATAAATTAAAACCATAAAGGCTAGTCCTTTTGGGTCAGTAAAAGAGGGTTAGTAGAGTCCGTTGTTGTAGGTGCCATGGTGGCTTTTGTTATTTTCTTAAGGTTACGTAAAGAGACGCGCTTACGCGTAAAGCACGCGATATTTCGTGACGAACTATGCTCAAAGAGGCTTAGTGGTAGTCGTCTAGCCACTGAGATCTCCCTGGTGCTTAGAAGGTTACCGGGCTCATAACTTTCAGCCAGGCAGGTATCAAGACAAATGACATTAGCTAGCTAATAGGTAGAGACACAGAATTGTACGAGTGATCTATTTTATTCAAGGTGGCTCTAAGAGCCCTAATATACATAAGGAATTGACCCCCTACAGGGGTCCCTAGAGAGTGATAATACAGGTTGAAACTAGACTAACACCGTCTGATACGCACGTCGAACAGCACCCGTCGCACCTCTGCAGTAAAGCTACCTCCGTGGCCAACATAAGCAATACACAGAGTTTTAGCCCCATAACCTCAATTCAACAAAGAAGACGCTCCTGTATCTAATATACGGCACTTGGGGCGGTTTAAGAGGTATATTATACAAAAGGTGGCTGTCAGATAGCAGTAGGGGACCCTGGACACATAGCTTATATAATGTATTATATAATATTCAGCATACCGATAACCTCATTACAACGATCAAAATTGGTGCGACAAAACAGAAGTTGTTACAAAGAGAAAACACTGCGCGTGGTGCGTTATACATTGGGCAGGCAGGCATCTGGTGAGGCTGCGATGAGGACGTATCTTCCTGCACTTCACCATCAGGAAGAAGTGGACCGCTTGCGTAATTGAACATCGACGCTGCAGAAGCATTGGAACTCAACTAAGTAATCAGCCACTCACCACTACTTCGTTCAAGTACGCTTCTCGGGTAGTGTGATGGGTTGATATCGTTATTAATTATGCAACCCCCTTTTGAAAACATAGCTCTTTGAGGCACTTCCACAGAAAGGCAACGTAAACGAGATTTGGAGGCTGTGACATTACATTGCAGACTTTTATGCAGATTTGCCGCCCTCCCTCGCCCCCACTAACAAGGCAAAACAGACTATTGGCTCAGAGCTGAATTCCTTTGCCTGTGGCGCACACAATGATGTGGACTTGTAAGGCTCACCTGTAAGTGGCCTCTAGAATCATGGACAATAGGCGCAGATCACACAACAAAGGCACGATGCAGCGGCCCAGTTTAGAACCTGTCTACATCAATCGATATTTACATCGCCCCCCACCAACTGGCTGCCTCAGGACCCTTTCTTTATGAAGTAGACTATTTCTGTCCTCACTAGCAGCTCTCCAGAGTATTCCGCCCCAAAGCCTACTGAACTCGACCCTAATCCCATTGTTAGATACTCGGTGTAGTGATGATTATATTATAACGCATTTCGCGTGCGGGATGCTGCTTCTGTGTACCAGTAAAAGAATTAAAGGCTAGGCATCCCGGGCCAAATAACCGCTATACAAGTTGAGAAGACTGCCTTGCCGAGAGGCTTAGGCCAACAATTCAAGGTTGTCAGGCTGTACGGCTGATATCATTCCTGAAGGGTGTAATTTCAGATATTTTATCAAAGCGCAACTATTCGTCCAGCTTCGACGGCGGTCTCAGCCTTGCACAAGCCAGACACTTCAGCTGGGTTCAGCTGGGACGACTGCACGCCAGCGACTTGCCCCGTTACGTCTGCCGAAAGTATTCCCATTATTAAGTTAGAGGGCCTCCTCTGACCTCCAGATTTAATGAAGTTGCCTACGACTAGTGATTCCCACGCTATTTTCTTAGAAAATATTTTTGCACTTTGCATATGCATACCAGTTCAAGAACTCTATTAAAAAACTCTCACCCCATACTTTGGTATTCAAATACAAAATTTAGCGATGACTAAGGCTGAGCAACGCCCATTCAAACCAAAACAGAAGCTTAAATTACCACCAAGGGAGAAACCAACTGCTGAGAAGAGGGAGCGTCACGGACCCAGAAAAGAGCCGTCCTCGCCAACATCAGATAGACCTCGAACAGTAGGAGAGAGGATTCTCCAAGCAGCTAAAAAATCAAAATTTCTAAGCTATGACAAGCTAAGAGAAGGACAAATTCGCATCCTTATCGTCAATCCAGCGGAAGATCCGAAGGCAGAAATACTTGTTGCACTTGATACGGTTTCCTTCGAGGACCTCCCACAAGCCTACGAATTTGAGGCGCTTTCCTATCATTGGGGAGATGGTGATGCTAATAATCCTATCTTCATTCATGAAGACGAAATGCCTCAGCTTAAGTCGATTTACAACGTATACGACATCCTCGTCAACCGTAAGCGACTCTACGTTAAACCTAATCTCTACAAAGCCTTGCGACATCTTCGCCGAAAGGACCTCCCAATTGCGTTATGGGTCGACGCAATTTGCATCAACCAATCAGATGAGGAGGAGAAGAAATCACAAGTGGCGATGATGGCCAAGTTGTACACGATGGCAGATAGAGTCTGCATTTGGCTAGGTTCGGCCGATACGGATGGTCGGACGGACAGAGCTATGATGTTTATCAAAGATATTATCAGAGAATATGAGCTTGACAAACTGATTAAGCCAGAGACTGCTGTACATTGGAGCAACTTGGTATACTTAATGCGTAGCAGCTGGTTCTCTCGCCGCTGGGTGATTCAAGAGCTGGCTCTCGCGAAAGATGCGACTGTACACTGTGGTGAGAAGGAGGTCCATTGGAGGGACTTCGCCGATGCAATAAGTCTCTTTGTTCTACATTTTGAGCAGATACGTAAGCTCTTCGAAGGCAAGCAAGAGTTTATACGAGAGTACAACGCAATCACGGAGCTAGACCCTCTTGGAGCCAAAATCTTAGTCGATGAAATTGGTAACACTTTCCTCAAGAACGCAGATGGTACCCTATATGAACCTTTAAAGGGGCTTGAAGCTTTGGTATCATCATTATCAACATTCGACACATCTGATCCACGAGACACAATCCATGCGCTGCTCAATATGGCCAAGGAAACCTCGTCGTTGTCTTCCGTGGCCCCGGCCCGGGCTGCCAGCAAAAATCCTCCACCAAAGCCCTCTTACAGTAAAGATCTTCTTGAAGTCTATACTGATTTTGTAAGATGGGTCATACTCGAGTACGGGTCTTTAGATATTATCTGCCGTCAGTGGGCCCTCCCCCCAAGAAAGGAGAAAGGGGCGAACGGCAACTACGACAGGCCAGTTGTTCTGCCTTCTTGGATTCAAGTAGCTCCAGACTCGACCTACGGCAGACAAGAAGAAGGCAGCAGTCGCAAGAACGGAGATAGTTTTTTTGGCCTACCAGGAGCAAAATTCTACAATGCCTCCCACGACAAATCCGCCCAAGTAAGCTTTGGGATAGACCATTCGGCTCCGACCAGACCCTCGACTTCTAACGCTAATAATAACGCCTCCTTTGTCACCAAAGAGCCGGCTACAATTATTCATGATATTAGTAACCAACAAGAGCCTTCGGGACTTCTGCTTAATGCATCTAAGGCACTAGCCGCCAGGCCGCCATCGGGGAACACACACGGTGAATTATCAAATCCGTTAACACTTTCAGCCGAAGCCAGCTATGAAGAAATCCTACCCGATTTAATTCTACAAAGAAACACATCTCAGCTACAGACAATAGATACAGCCTTAACAACAAGCCAAGCAGATACCAGTAGTGTGCTTCTACCACAGCCGGAAATGGACCAGGAACGCCAACCCCCAGGCCCAATCGAAAACAAAAATGTCCAAAGGAGCCCGATTCAGACTAAGAAAGATGCCTCCGAAATTCTAGCGGGTAGATTCGCAACCCAGCCTCGAAGATCAGGAACATCGGACTCGGTATCATCCACCCAGTCAAGAAAACTGGCTATTCAGAGGCGCGATTCATCCATATATGTCACAGGATTCAAAATGAACGAGGTCACATGGCGAACAGACCCAATCCCGGATGGAGTAATACCCCAGAAAGCTCTGCAGAAGCTTGGATGGACAGGGGACAATGATGTGGTCGATACTGTGCCGGATAAGGTCTGGCGCACTTTGGTTGCGGACAGGGGTCCAGATGGGCGAAATCCGCCTAGCTGGTATCATAGAGCTTGTCTTAGATGTCTCGTGAAGGACACTCCGAATGGGCACATCAATACTCACAAACTGCTCGCAGGGGAGCCTCCAAAAATTATTAAGGATTACCTGAAGCGAGTTCAGGCGGTTACATGGAACAGGGTTGTCCTTGAAGCGGGCTTGGAAGGTAAAGAGGAGAAACTTGTAGGGATTGGTCCTCCAGGCACTGAGCTCGGAGATATCGTTTGTATTCTCTTCGGTTGCAGTGTGCCATGCATTCTTCGGGTCTGTGAGACAGATGGAGACAAGCCGACAAACTACAAGCTTATTGGCGAAGCATTCATCTACGGCAGGATGGATGGCGAAGCTGTTACTGGCATTACAACGGACGAGATTCAGGCGAAGACAGAGGAATTTCGTATCATGTGAACACATCGAGGAATGGCTCAAAGTATTTGTGATGGCTATCTATTAATGTTGTTTGTTAGAGGGTGTGATGGTTCAGGTGTCTCTCCGATTTCAAGCGTGGGCTTACCGTATCAGGGCTGCGTCGAGCCATCTTTTGCTGTCTTTGACTTCTGAATATTTAGTATCTCTTGCTTGCACGATTTTCATAGGTAATTTATTGCTTCTCATGCTTCAACTCACGGCACGAAATCACGTACTGCTTGTTAGAGATATTAGTTTCTTTAACTTGGAGATTTTTCCAAGTTATAACTTTATTTCCAGAGGCATCAAGCAAGGCTATCAAGCCCGCCTGGCTGTATAGGCGACTTGTCAACCCTATAGGCTTGTATAAGTGCGTTACATGAGCGTATGTACTATATATTAGTCCGTTTAGGCTTAGTTGTTCACCCGGCAGAAAGTAAGCTTGAGTGACATATACTTCAAACTCGAGGCAAATATGTCTTCAGCTGACTTAGCAACTCTATAACTTGACTACACACTCCACTCCCCGCTGCGCGTTCCCTAAATCAGTTCTAAATCCTTTGGTCAGTGCGTTGTAATCAAAAGAAACCAACAAAAATTCCATTTCCTGCTTTTTCCGCTTCCATGAAAGATCCTCGCCTGTGCCCATACTCCCAACAGGTTTCCCCAGTCTCTTCCCAATTACTCAGGGTTGTCGATGATGAATGAATGAATAAATAGGCCCTATATCGTATTCAATTCATAAGCCAACCAAAATATCGCGATATGAATGAATAATCGCGATATCTTAGATATAGGCAGTGTCACCGGTCTTGGCATAGTGGGGGTACTAAATCGACGGGGCCGATGTCTCCCTAGAGGCCTCCACCCCACTCCGCCCCCCTCTACCCCTGCCCCTAAACGTTCACCAGTAGCTCTCTCCTCTAGCTTTATATAACTCGTCCTTTTACCCACGACTTTAAGCGCTCCGACGGCTTAATATTTACTAGTCCAAGCCT
>Ga0307507_10000443_pt1 | contig 86020 bp, 28 predicted proteins | sample 7_EM_MG_FD_207223 | JGI IMG/M metagenome (GOLD analysis project Ga0307507, IMG submission 207223) | Populus trichocarpa ectomycorrhiza microbial communities from riparian zone in the Pacific Northwest, United States - 7_EM | ecosystem: Host-associated > Plants > Roots > Unclassified | place...
ACGAATCTAAGGATCTAAAAGGCCAGAACTGGTCCTGAGCCTTTCTGAGATTACGGATTCTTGCGTCCATCACGCAGAACAACACGCTTTACGAGTCTTCGCGATTTAAGGCCAGAACTGGTCCTAAGCCCCATAACCGCAAATATACGTCACGAACGCGTACCAAACGACAAACGCGTACCAAACGATAAATACACATCACGAACGCGTACCAAACGACAATCCCTACACTAATAACACTTCCCTTCTTCCGAAAGCATGGCTACGGCTATTCCAAATGACTGGAGAGACTCCTTACCACCAGGGGTAGCTATATACGCGAAACTTATTGATAAAGATTGGGACGAATTTACCCTTAATATAACAACTTGTACCGCAAAACAAGTTAATAGCTTTCTCCTACATCATATTATATTCTACCGAAATAGACACTGGGCCGATTCACAGCTATGGGAGTATTTTAGGGAAGATTTTATAGGATGGACTGCTGATACCTAGGCACTTGGCAACATTGATATTGTTTAGGATTTTCGAGACTTCCTTTGTAGGAACGGAGTATACATTGTTGAGAACGGTAACCCAATTGCTAGCAATATTTAGGCCGTTATTGTTAGTATAGAAGAACCAGTATGGACGGAAGCTAAGATTATACGTTAACTACGGAAACCAAGAACCAACCGATATTCTTTAGAAGGCAACTTTAATTCGTATCAAAACCCCCAGAACGCTAATCTCCCACTTGGTCCTCCTCCTGCCCAGTAATGTCCGCAGCAATCTATTCCAACTGCTGCACCACAAGTTGTCCCGATCGCTGCACCGCCAGCTACTCTAATCGCTGCCCCCGCTACCCCACAGCAGCCGCAGCAACTGCAGCAGCTACACGTCCATACACCACCTGCACCGCTAATACAACAATCTCTGCAAGAATCTCCGCAGCAATCTTAGCAGCAAGCTCCATAAGAACCACCACAGATAACCTTAGGCTATCAAACACCTCAAGTTCCTCAGCCTTAAGTTCCTTAGGCTGCCGTATCTCAACCCGTGCCTTAAGCTCCGTCCCACCAGAGATTCTCAACCTCGTTTAACTTAAGCGCCGAGACGTTTCCTCTAACCCCTACCGCGACTAGACAACTGGCATAACAAGCTAGATCTATAAATGATATCCCAACCCACCAGCAGCAAGCTCGACAAGAACCTCCGCAGTAACCACCACAGATAACCTCAGGCTATTAAACACCTCAAGTGCCTTAAGCTGCCGTATCTCAACCCGTGCCTCAAGCTCCGTCCCACTAGCAATCTCCGTAGCAATCTCCGCAACAAGCCTCTACTTCTCCACAAACATTTAACAAGCTTTAGAAGATTTAGCGTGGAGGGGAATTCCAAGACTCCTGTAGTTCCCAAGGTAGCTACGGAGGTGGCTACTAGCGTAATCTAGACAGGAAGTTCTTGTGGAGGGTACCGTGAAGAGAGAGTGATATAGGGGGGGAGCGGTTGGAACGGCATAGTCACGCAGGCAATTTATAAAAGAAAGAACTGCTAGTATCTACGGCAGCTATAAACCCGATAACTGTTGCAACTGATATGCCCTGCCTGCAGCTAATTGACTACTTGCTGCTCCGCCTGCAGCCAACTAATATCTACTGCTTTTACCTCCAGCTAAACCGACACCTTGCTGCCTTGCTGCCTTTCTACAGCGCCACAAGCATAAAGAAAGAACTGCCAGTGTTAGAATATATGGATAGAAGGCATTACAATCTTTTCCTTTTAATATATTCTTGATTGATTTTATTTTATTCTTAATTGATTTTATTCTAATTGTATAGGTAGGATTTGGTGGATTTCTTAAGCCCACATAATCACGTTAATCTTGTTTAGATATCTACTTTCAGTATATCAACAAAGCCTATATATTGGTGGTTCTATATATAAAGAAAGAACTGCCAGTGTCGGAATATAAGGACAGCAGTTACGTGGTTACGTGTCGTCGTCGTGTTTTTGATTAGTTATCCTTATGGTGACTAATCAGCCCCCTACTTAGGCACTGCGATCCTTATGATCCTTTGCTATCAAAAAGAAGAATAACTATTATACTATCTATGAATCGTAGCTACGTGATATCCCCTTATGTAACCAATATTAGTTAAACTATAATCTTATCTAAATCCTTCCGTCTCGCTTTAATCTTCTCCCTTAGGTCCTTTAGTTGCTTCTCCTTATTTAACTACTCCTTAATATCTACTATTTTAATTATATTAACGAAGCTTTAAAACCTCTACTTAGGTAGGGCCTTTATAAGTCTACTAGCAATTATCTCCTTTATTACTATCTATTAAAATAGTACTTATCTCCTTACGTATTCCTAATATAGCCAGTATTAATAGATTTTAACGTATTAGAGCTTTATAATTAGCTTTAACGTACTTTATTAGCGAGTGGACTATATTACCAAATAGGCCACCTCTATACCCCACTAAAAATCGCAAAAATGGCAGTATAATATCTTAACAACTACTTAATAATAATTTCTAAAAATTTATATATGGGCTTATATATATATCTTACCTTATTTCCTTTAATTTTATAAAATCTATTTAGTAGTTATGGAGATATATAGTTTTAGGTCGTAAATTCTGCTCTAATCTTTATATCTCTATAACCACTTAATAGATTTTTTTAAAAATTAAAAGAAGCGAGGTAAGATATATATATAAGCCCAAATATAAATTTTTAGAAATTATTATTAAGTAGTTGTTAAGATATTATAGTGCCATTTTTGCGATTTTTGGTAGGGTATAGAGGTGGCCCATTTAGTAATATAGTCCGCTAGCTGATAAAGTACATTACCGTGTCTTCTATAATTAGTTCGAGTGTTTAGGTATTATTGCAGTTAATAATTAAGGGCTTGTTTAGGTATAACGTTATTACTTTAAACAACCTACTAATAAAGATAGCATCCTTTGCTATCTATAATAGGGCTAATAACTTGGCTTCTATGCTTAACGTTATAACTATACCCTACTTATTTGCTCTCTAGGTAATCGGTCCCCTAAATAGCTTTATAATATACCCTTATAAGCTCTTTCTATTAATATAGTTGTCTATAAATTATACATCGTTAGCATAGATAAATAATTATGTTTTACTTCTACTGTCTTTGTTATCTCGTCTTTTATTACATATTCCTTTATTTCTCCCTCTACTGTTTATTCCTTCCTTATCTCCTCTATAGTAGATTGCTCTGCTCCTTATGCTATATAGGTACTAGATTACTCTATCTACCGCTTAATAGTGCTCTTAGCTTAGGTTCTAATTAAACCTTACTAGCTATAATACTATAAAAGCAATATCTAGACGCGTTATAGTGGCTATATAGAGTACTAAACCCATTTTTCTCTAATATAGTATTATAAAAGCTAGTAGGGATATAGAATAGACTAATAGGTCTATAATAGGGAACGGACGCGTTAGACGGATTAATTAGTAATTAATAGGGAGGAGTTTTAATTCTGCTATAGGAGTATCTAAAAGACGCCCTTTATAATCTATCTTATACTAGTTAGCTATCTTCTTAATATAGGCTTTCTGGGATAGCCATAGGAGCCTTTAGCTATAATTGCATAGTATATAGATTTCTAGAAACCATTTTAGTTCGCTAAGGGTACTTATCTAGTATTCCTTACTTAGCTCCTTAATTACTTCTTAAGCTTTCTTCTCATCTATCTTTTGGTAGTAGAAGATAATATTATTAATATAGAAGAAGATAACTATTCTACCTTTTAGTATAATATACGGCTTCTAGGAAACCTCTTTAAAACCTAATTCGTTTAATAAGCTTATAAGATTTTTTGCTATAATAGAGGGGATTGTTATAGTCTATAAAGGGCTTTTCTTAAGCGCAGTACTTTATCTATCTTTTCTTTATTAAACCCTAGCGGTAGCTTTATATAAACAACTTTGTTAAGATCGTAATGGATAAACGCGTTAACTATATCTATCTATATCGTCTTTAGGTTAAATTTTGCGGTAATCGCTATTAGGGTCTAAAAGGTCGTACTTGCTAATATAGTAGCTCCCGTAGGTAGGTCTCCTAGGGCCTATTAATTTCTATATACTACTAAGCGTGCCTTATATTTCTAGAGGAAACCGTACTTATCTGTCTTATAAATAAACACCTATATTAAACTAAGGATCTACTGTCCCTTTATATACTTCTTATCTATTTTTTAAAATAACCTTATTTAATAATATGATTAGAAGTAGGCTTATTAAGCCTCTTAAAACTAATCTCGAAGAGGATATATATTAAGGTCCTTAATTAACTAAGGTAAAGAAGGTAAGTTCTTCCTATATAGTCTAATATTACGTATTCTGCCTAATTTTAGCTTAGTATTGTTAAGTTAACTATTAAGGTTAAACTTTCTTCCTGTTAAGAAGGCGCTATAATAGGCTAAAGTAATTCTTTTAGTAATAAAGTCTTTAAACCTATTGTGGAAGGGTACGGTGTCTCTTAGATAGGAAGTTAGAATGCTATTAGTTAGTCAGTCTGTCTGTCTGTCTATCGGTTGGTCGGTTATAATTAGTTAAAAGTAATCAGTAAAGCAGTCTGTAAGAAAGGAAAGAAAAGAATGTATTCCGGTAGGTTCGTCATGTCTGTGAGATAAGGAGGAAAGGAGGAAAGCCGAAGCTCAATAAATACAGGAAAATGCCAAGATAGTAGGCGACGTCCAATCTACACCACTATATACCTCCCCTACCAAGAACGTTGTCCCCTAACGTTCTATCCTATAGAAGAATAGCCAAACAAAAGTATAGCAAAAGCAGAATAGAAAAAGGAAAGCACAAAATAGAATGTAGGAAACCTTTCTCCTAGTAAGATACCTATTAGACTCGTACTGAAATAAATATACCTATTAGCCGTACTAGTTGCCTATGCACCATACCCACCAGCGTCACTGGTCGAAAGTATAAATGCACGCACTAGCCGCCCTAATCGCCTATATACTACACCTACTAGCGGTACTAGTTAAAAGCGTAATTCTGCAGCTGTCTTTATAGCCTTGTAAAACTATTCTATGATATCCTTCTGTTATCTATAGCTAAGATCTGATCTTCCTACTAGTAACTAGAACAGTAAACCAGAAATAATAACGGCGGCGGTAATAGCAGTAATAGTAACGGTGGTAGAAACAGTAGTAAAAGTAGATATTTAGCGCAGTAAAATAAAACAGAATAGTTAGCGGTAGAACACTTGGTAGAAGAACTCGGTAATAGTTAGTAAGTAGCAGGATATCTAATAGCAGAACTTTTAATAGTAGAATACTTAGTAGAAGCGGAACGGTCAGTAGTAGTTAGTTAAGGTAGTAGCGGCAGAATAATTAGAACAACGGAACAGAACGGCTGAATAGCAGCAGTAGAATAGCTGGTTGGAACAGTAGTAGCAGTAGCAGTAGCAGTAGCAGTAGTAGTAGAAGTAGCAGTAGAACAATCAGTTGGTGGTGGTTAGTTAGAGTAGCAGTTGGTAGAAACAGTAGAACAGAATAGGTTGGTTAGAACAGTTGGGTGGAACTATATAACAAATCTAGTAGATCTGGCAGTAATTAGATTTAGCAATAGTATAGATCTAGAATAGTAGAGATAGAGTAGTTGGTTAAGATAGTAGGGATAAAGCAGTTGGACGGAATGGCGGCGGTGGCGGTAGGGTAGTTAATCAAAATAGCAGAGACTCTGGCTTAATTTGGTTGTTTAGCTGGTTGTTTAATATCAAGACTCTGTATCTAGCTCTGTATCTGGCTGTGTATCTAGCTGTGCATCAGTAGCTCTGTATTGTATATTCTGCGTCCGTGTCTACGTCTGTGTCTGCGTGCGTGCTTTGACTGCTGGCCGAAGACTGTCTAATTGGTCGGTGACGACGTGCTGTAACTGATCGTTCGGTCGTTTGATTAAGGTAGAAAGTCGGCCTGGTCGAAGGTTCTGACTGTCCTGATTTAAATGCGGAGACGGCGTTTAGCTGATTAAGATTTGATGAGGCCCTGGCTTGACTTAAGGTGTTTTTGGCTGCATATACGACTGAGGTTCTGTATCTGTAGACAATCGATTAAGACCTCTGTGTAGGCGTGCGATCGGTCAAGGCTCCGCATCTGCCGTTTGATTAAGGCTTCGTATATATAGGCGTCCAGTTAAGCTGCCGTACTGTTGTCTAATTAAGGCTCTGCACCTGTGTGCTCCGTATCTGTAGACTCTGTGTACGACTCCGTGTGAGACTCCGTGTAGAGATCCGTATCTGCGTCTATAGGAAAGACCGTTCTGGTTAACCAGTCCGTGGGCGTTAAGACGGGCGGCAATTAATCAATAAAGGAGGGTTAAAGGGAGAGGTTCCTGTAGAGGCTGTCTGTCTGCCATTGTAGGACCTTTAACTGCTGATCGAAGACGTCTGACGGTGATAGTGACTGATTTGATTTGACCGTGACAACGTATAATCAACTAATGTTTAAATAGGGTATTAGGTCGGCCCGACTAAAAGCTCTAGCTGATCTAACTTGACTGTAGAGGTGGCGTCTAACTAATTAAGATTTGACTGAGGCTCTAGCTTAACTTAAGGCGTCTTTTGTTGTATATATAACCTAGGCTCTGTATTATCGTATACTTAATCAAAGCTTTTGAATCCGTTGACGTTCCATTAAGGCTCTATATCTATAGGCTCTGTACCTGCGGATAGTCAATTAAGACTCTGGCTGTATAGCCGTTTAGTTAAAGCTCTATATCTATAGTTAATTAAGGCTCTTAGTGTCTACTAGATGTCTAATCTAGAGACCTGTCCTAAGACTTCCTCCTTTATAAGCACTAACGGCAGCTTCCTTTGAACTATTACTATAGGCCTAGTGCCCTTGTAAGACGTCCTTAATAGCTGCTTTCTTTCCTTTTAGAACCGTCTTTGCTCTTGGCTTCTTTGGCGCATCCTTAGGCTTTTGTAACTGCTTCTTTACCCCGGCTGTTGGCAGTATGCTTGTGTATCCTTAATCTTCTTCTAGCTTAAGAGCCTTCTTAGAATTGTCTTCTACTTTTAGTCTCTTAATTGCTGCCCTACTGGCTTTACATTTCGCCTAAGTCGTCCTTAATATTATCCGGTGTTAGCTTCTTGGTTGTTGTGACTGCCTCTATTATATATCCCTTGCCCTTGTGTCTATAATACAGTCCTTTATTAAGATGACCTCTTAAGGAAAAGCGCTGGCTCCTATATATCTAAATCCTGTTCTCCTTATAATCCTTAATAAGATCCTTTACTAGTTTATCCTAATATGGCTTAGTCCTGTCTTCGGTCGTATAAGGATGGTTTAGGCTTATTATAGTTAGCTATATTCTATATACGATCTCTTGTAGAGCATCTTTATCACTACCTCTTTGTATACTGCTTTGCCGTTTCCGCGGTACTTAATCACTAATATTATGTTGTTGCTTTTATACAGATCCCTTCCTTACCGCAGTATCCGTTCTTATTGTGTAGCTAGCGCAGTACTAAACTTAAATGGCAGTAATAGTCATACTACAATTAGTCGTTGTTTAAATAAGGAATAAGGTTGGCCTGGTTAAAGGCTCTAATCTAACAACATTTAATTGACTTGATTTAGTAACGGTGACGTGCTAATATTAAGGCTTTGGCTTGATTCGGTTCTTTAATTGACTATAGCTTCCGCGCAGTCGTTTGATCAAGGCTCTGTGTATAGCTCTGCGTACAGCTCTGTATCTGGCTCTGTATTATATAATCGGCTCTGTATCCGTATAATTAACTAAGGCTCCTAGTGCCGTTTTTATCCTATAGCTGGCGCATTATCAAATTCTAGGGGCGGTGTAGAGTTCTACCGGCTCTATTACTAAATGGACCAATTAGGATTTTCCGTCCCTGGGATGGAAAATCGCTATTGGCTCGTTAATAGGCGGTAAGCTGAACTAACATCTTTGTAGTAGGTTATCGCGACTAACGCGTCTTGTTGCAATTAAGAAAGTAAACAAGAAAGGAGCTTTAGGAAATACAGTAATTAAGTAGATAAATAGAAATCTTTTATATGTTACCTACATCTCCTCCCCTACCTTAAAACTTAACTGTCCCCTAGTTGAATACCCTACACCTACTATAGAGCCTGCGGGTTAATAGCTGGCCTAGTTAAGCGTTTGTCTCTAAGACCGTCTCTAAGGATTAGAAGATTTATTCTTCTTTCTAGCCTCTACCGTCTTATCTATAGGCCGTGATATAATCTGGATGCATTCTCCTAGTTGTATATTCTTCTCCTACGGCAAAGCTTGCGGCTTGACAGTTGTCCTAGTTATATAGCTGTCTCTAGGGGTCGGGCGAGTCTGCGGATGTTGCTAACTGGGCGTTACTACTGAGTCTATAGGCCGTACTTAATAGTAGTCCTCCCAGTTTATATGCATTTTGTTACTGTTCTTTAGCACTACTCTATTATGGAAAGCAGTAAAATCCGTTTATCCTATAGGGGCCTGTTGCTATATCTGTTCTTCCTTTGGCCTATCTAGGTCTGTTCCCTAGTATGTATAGAGCCAGTCCTTGATACCCTTTAGTTGTTCTTTATTACCGAGCCATAGAAGTACAGGTCTAGGTCGGTCATATATCCTAGCTACTAGTTTTCCTTTATTAGACAGATATATAAATCCTTACTAAATAAGATCCTTTAAGCCTTGATATTTATGCTTAGTGAAATGGTAACTTCCTCCGTATCTAAAACAGGTCCGCTGGCCTTGTCCTCGCGTGCCTTGCTAACCCTATGCGTCCCATTGCAGCTGTCCAAAGGTAGTAGAATCTTGTGGATGTTGGGGACCTTGCGGATATCAAGAATCCTGCGAGTATTAAGAGCCTTGCGGAGGTCGATAGTCTTACGGAGGTTAGGTGCTGTTTTGCCAATTTTTGTATCCTGGTGCTGAGCTGTATTCTTGTGCTGGGCTTTGAACTACAGCCTGATTTAATAGCGTTATGTGCTTCCTTAGGTCCAGAAGTCTTCCTTCCCTTTAGCGGTCGAGCTTATTCCCTTGCTGCCGTAGCTCTTGTATAAGCTGGACATTTAGGACATCTTCTTCCGGAAGAACAGCCATTCGCTTGACGTTCTCTGCAGCTATTATTCTTAACTCTACGGCCTCCTTCAGCCTTTCAAACACAAGGGTACTGGGCTCGTCTGCTACGGCTCCTATCTTTTCTATTGCGTGCCTGTGGTATTCGATAGGGAGTCCTTGTATAAACCACTACCCCTTCTCTTGCTTAGTAAGGTTTCCTGCGGCTACCGCTCTTGCTAAGATGGTAGTAAAGTCGTGCACGTAGTGATGTAGCTCGCCTAGCTATTCCGTAGATTTTCGAACGAAAGCTTTCACAAAGTCTCTTGTCTCCATGCGTTAGTAGTAGTTGTTTGCTTAGTATTCTGCCCTAAGCTTTCTTATAAGCTCCATCTAATTGCTAGCTGTGAATTTAGGCAAGTTTTGGATCTACACCCCTATCTAGTAATTATAGTACTTTGGAAGGCCCTAGTGCTTCTCCTTACTTGTTACACGATGTTGGGTGCATAGCCGTTTGTACTATTTAATAAACTGCGACACGTTCTGCCCTGCGAAGTAGGGAGTTCTAACAGTTCCTGGGGCTGGCATAGGCTAAACCATGATGTAGATCTTGTCTCAAGCCGTCGACTGCTGGTTACGAGGTGATGCATCCTTGGGAGCTTGCAGGTAATCCCTATGGCTTTTATTTTTTGTCTGCTGAGGGTTATCGGTCCTAGGTGTTACAGGTAAACGCTGTGGTAGGTCTGTTTGCATAGCTGTGGTCTTAATAGAGGATGTCCTAGATGACTATCCTGGCGGGACATTAATAGGTGTATGCTTTGGCTGGTCTACTTGTACAGCTATATCCCTAATAGAAGGCGCCTACTTCTTAATGCCTAAGGGGAGGTCTTCCTAGGAGAGCACGGAATCTTTATCTTCTACTACTGCCGGGTCTCGATACGTCCATCTATTTTAGCCTGCTGTTGTTCCGTGCGGTAGGTCCTTACGGAGTGCCTCTAGGGCCGCTGCTGACATAATCTAGATAACTTAAAAGAGGACAAAGCTAAGCCAGAATAGGAAGCTTTTAAAGGCAGATTTAATCTTGTGTGCTCGCGGCCTTGCTTAGTATTGTCTCTGTTCTTAAAGGGCAGCGCTGGCTTCCTTCGCTGCTAGATGTTTTAGATCTCGTTTCTATCTGACTAATTAGCCCTTGGCTTATTATCTTTGTATCTTTAATAACGTTCTGGCCATGCTTGTGTGCGTATAGGTGGCGAGATTTTGACCGCTGGTAGTTGTCTAATTGGCTCGCTGGTTCGCTTAACGCTAAATTTCTAAGTATGGGCACTAAACCTAACTCCCAAGACCTTTTGACCTATACCATTTTGCTTCCTATTGCCACTCTTTGGCCTATGCGTTAAGTCTGGCTGTCCGTCTTTTCTGCTGTCTTTCTGTTTAGGGTCTGCTTGGTTCCCCTCGCTGTCTAATACTGCCTGGTTCTCTAGTTCTTTAGTTCTACCGTCTTGTCTATTAGTTCTTCTGCAGTTAATTGTTCTTCTACAGCTAGCGGTTCTTTGGCAGTTGTAGTATATTCCTGCGTGTCTTTTATATATGTAGCACTAGACTTCTAATCCAAAGAGCTTGCTGTCGTCCCCACGTGGAATGCCAAATAATATGTGGAAGGGTACGGTGTCTCTTAGATAGGAAGTTAGAATACTATTAGTCAGTCAGTCTATCTGTCTGTCTATTGGTCGGTCGGTCATAATCAGTTAAAAGTAATCAGTAAAGCAGTCTGTAAGAAAGGAAAGAAAAGAATGTATTCCGGTAGGTTCGTCATGTCTATGAGATAAGGAGGAAAGGAGGAAAGCCGAAGCTTAATAAATACAGGAAAATGCCAAGACAGTAGGCGACGTCCAATCTACACCACCACACTATTATTACAGGCTTTCTTAAATAAGCCTTTAACTAAGTTGTTAAACACCCCCTAAGTATAAAACCTATCTCCTACTTAGTTATTAATGTTCTAATTAGTATCTTATATATTTAACTTCGTAGAATACTTAACATAAAAGGTATATAGAGATTCTTTATCTTCTTCCGTTAGAGGTAGTGTATAATATATATCTTTAAGAGCTTTTATAAGCTTAAAATCTGCTAACTTATTAAAGGTTTAAACTGGCTTATTATTAACATCGTCGTCTTTCTCTTAAATTAACGGTTTAAATACTTCTTTATTGTCTTTTAGAAGAACCCTATTCTTAGTTAGGGTATTAGGGAGTTAAATCTTCTTAATTAGCGCGTCTAATTTAGCGTATAGGTCCTTTAAGATATCCGTTTGCTTGCTGTTAAAGAACGTCTTTTTATTAAAAATAATATCCCTAGTAGAGATAATAATACCTTTATATGGGATCTAGATCCTATAGATATTAGTAGAGTTATAGCCAATAAGGTAGCTAATATGGGCTTATAGATCCAGCTTACTTAGCCTTTTCTTCTTTAGCTAGGCATCTAATATTATCGCGTACGCCCTACAGCCGTAGGCTTTTAGGTGCGCTAGTTACGGTTTTCTTAATCTCCTATTAGCTAGAAAGGTATAGAACCTCTTATATAGCGATTTTTATCTATTACTTTCCCATGGCGTTTAATCTTAAAGGTAGACTATATAGTTAACTATCTTATCTTATAAATTATGTAGTAGATTAGCAGCAATTCTTATTACTCGTGCTCTCTTAATAATTATAGCCCCTAAGCATTTGGCGGTACTATTCTAAGCTTAGGTATATAGCGCTAAAGGCTTAAATATAACCCCTTAAGTTCGTAGCTATTTAAGGGTTCTCTTTTTCCCTAGCTCGTTGTCTAATCTAATAGTATTAGCTTTAAGGTTATATCTTAGATAAATCCATAGGATAAAATCTTTAAGTACTTATAGTGTCTCCTTTTTCTTATTATGCGTTATTATAAAATACGGGAAGGATCTTCCTAAGAAGGTGTTATAGATAAGTATAACTCGTATAAATCCAGTATGCGCTTCCTTAAGGTTAGTCTAGTTAATATAGAGGTAAAGATAGAGTTTATCAATATTCTAATTTAAGAACCTTTATAAGACCTAACGCTTAATCTTAACAAGACTATAGTATTAATATTCCGTTGTTTTAAGGCCTTAAAGCTTAACTTCTAGGGCGTTAATACCTAAATAATAAAGGCTTATAGGTCCTGGATAACTTAGACACAGATACTATAGTTATATATTACCTTTCGCATCTAGATAAATATCTCTTAATGACACTCTACGCTTCCGTCAGCGTTGTAGTAGTTAGCTTATATTAAACGCTAATAGACTTCCTAGTTGGACGTATTTAATAGTCTATTATCTATAACTGTAACGGGACTAGCCTAGTTATAGTAGGAATGTCTTGGTAAAACACTTAACAGATAACTGTATGAAACTGTTTATAACTGTTTATAACAGTCTGTAACTATCTACAACTATCCACAATTATCTACTGTAATCCACAGTTTTCCACTAAGTTCCGCCAACTCAATTAAATTCCACTAAATTCTACTAACGTGATAGAATTTAGTTAAAACTTGTTAAAATCCGTATAGGCTTATAACTACGCGTCTACTGCCAAGACCCTAAATATTTAGTTATAAGTTTCCTATATTCCTTTCTCTTCTTTATATAACGTCTTATACTCTACAAGAGCTATATACCCTTAAATTAGATAGAATTTATATTTATTCCTTTAAATCTTCCCTAGAGCCTCTTTGCGCCCTTATATTACGTTACATTAAAATAACTACTATTAAAATAGTAAACGAACCCAAATCCCTTTTAATAACCATAAGTATTATGACCCTAGTTAGGGAACAGTTAACCATAATGCAATAGGCCTTTATAGATACTTTAGCTTAGTAGCGGGCTACACTAAAAGCCTAGTACTAGTAATTAATAAAAGCACTCCGCAAAGAACTCCGCAATATTAAGGCATTTATATTATAAACCCCAATAGTAACACCTATAAATAAGATTAAAATAATGGTACCTAAACCTAATATATTAAATGCAAACACTAAACTAGTAATAGTAGCTTAACTTACACCTATAGTAAACCTAGTACCTATTATAAAATCTAAAAAGCTCCCTAATTCTCTAATGTTTAATAGAAACTAAAATAACTTATATCCCTTTATAACCAAGCTCCATCTTAAACTTTTAACAAACTATAATTAATACCCCACTAAGGCTAGTAAGGTTAGCTATAGAATGTCTTATTTAAGTAAGGATGCTGCATAAACTATAGATCCATTCTTCCACAATAGCACTTTTATTAATTTTAAAACTTTTATCTCTCTACTAGAACGAACATATAATAACGCCAGCCACAAATATATAGCTATTACTAAACTTAAAAACCTATAATAATGGAATTAAGACTTTACTAGCTTCTTTTTAGAATTTTTAGGCCTTATTAGCGAGCTAAATTGGAATAAAGCCGCTAGAGTTGCTGCTCTTTAATAAGCTATTTTAGATAAGATTAGAGCTTAGTTAGTAGGCAGAAAACTACCAAAGAACCTATCCAAATTTGCTATAATATGTTAACAAATTAATAAGGACCTTTAATATAATAAATAGACTTATTCTCTAAAGCCAATTATACCTTATTTTTAAAATTCTATAAAACCGGTATATACCCTAAAGCGCAATCCATCTCCAAAACCTAAAAGTCCTATATATAACCCTATAGACCTTAATGCCGCTTAATCCTATACACCCTTAGGAACTAACAAATAAAGAACTTAAGCTATAAATAGAGGATGCTTTAGATGCGGTAAAAAAGAATATATTTAAAAGCATTACCGAACTTACCCTTTTGAAAAAGTCCGCTGTAGCTCCTCCCAATCCTTAAGTCGTACCTACTCCTCAAGCTATACCCAATCTTTAAATTATACCTATTTCTTAAATTATACCCACTCTATAAATTATACTTAGACGCCATAAAGCATCTCGCCTTTAGTTAACTTGGAAAATGAATTATCCTAAGGCCAAGTTGCGCCTTAGGATAAAAGGTGGAAGAGTATAAGTGTCTAGGCTCTTTTAGCACTAATACATAATATAACTCCCTTAATATACTTAGCAAAATTTAAATACTTAAAAAATGAAAGGAAGTATAAATTCTAATAGACAGCAAAGCTACTAGTATAGACTTTATTAACACAAACTATACAAAAACTTAACGCCTAAATTTAAAGAAACTTAACAAGTCCTAAGGCCTATAAGGCTTTAACGGCAAACCCTTAATATATAGTAAACTGACGTACTATGCTCTTGTAAAATTATAGATAGGTAAATACTTTAAATATATTTCCCTGTTTATAATACCCTTAAAGCACTATAAGATAATACTTAGACACAGATAGCTGAAATAACACAACCCTTTAACTAGCTAGGTTAAAGAAACACTAAAGTTCCGTATAACCTACTGCTTAAGTTATTACTTAAAAAACTATTTACCCTATAAACATAAACACGACTATTTAAATTTAATATAATATAAATTACCCTTGCTATAAACCTTAAGCCAATATAATAAACCTATAACTACTAATTGTAGTAAAGAATATAAAGATGTTATATTAAAACCTTTTAAAATTTATATAATATAGGCCACACCTTTTATCTTATTAGCAAAAAGATAAGATTATAAAATCTTTGCTGTGTCTATAAAAGACATTAAGAAAGCACTAGAACTAAAATAATATCCTAATCCTTAACATCTTATGCCTAAAGAGTACTATAACCTAATTAATAAGTTTAAAAAATAATTTATAGACTAACTGGCCTCGCACTAAGAGAAATATAATTTTAAGATAGAACTTAAGCCTAGTATAACACTAAAGTTTAGTTTACTATATAGTATATCACAAGAAGAACTGTTTATAATGCAATAATACCTTAATAAGCATCTAGAAAAAGGATTTATTTACCCTAGCTAATCTCTATTTACCTTACCTATACTATTTATTAAAAAGCTAAGAGGAGGCTTAAGATTCTATATTAATTATTAAGCTCTAAATATAATTACAATTTAAAACCAATATCTAATTCCTTTAATTTAAGAAACGCTTAACTATTTAGTAAAGGTATAGTACTTTATAAAGCTTAATATAGTTACTACCTTTAATAAAATCTATATATATAAAGGAGATAAGAAGTATATAGCTTTTTATATATAATAGGGACTCTTTAAATACCTAGTAATGCCATTTAGCGTAAAGAACGGTCCTAGTATATTTTAGCAATATATTAATAATATGCTTTATAAATTCCTTAATATATTTATTGCTGCGTATATTAATAATATCTTAATTTACTTATCCTTGCTTTCTAAATATTAAAAACATATTAGAATGGTCCTTAAACGCTTATAAGACGCGGGCTTATAATATAATATTAAGAAATGCAAGTTCTACGCGTCTAAGGTTATATACTTAGGCTTAATTATATCCTATAATGGAATTAAAATAGATCCTAAGAAAGTTACTACAATTATAAACTAGGAAAGCCCTAGTAATATATAAAATATTTAAGGATTTTTAGGATTTGCAAATTTCTATTATTAATTTATTAATTACTTCTTAGAAATTGCCTAGCTATTAGTAAACCTAATAAGGAAGAACATAAAATTTAAATAGACCGCTAGATATAAATAAGCTTTTAATAATTTAAAACATCGCTTTATAACTACTCTAATTCTCACTTACTTTAACCCTAACCTTAAATATACTGTTAAAACTAATTTGTCTAATTATATGCTAGGGGAAGTGTTATTGCAATATAATAAGAATGGCAAACTATGTCTAGTAGCCTTTCTCTTCTAAAAACTCGCCCCTACTAAATTAAACTATAAGATATACAATAAGGAACTGCTTATAATTATTAGATGCTTTAAATAATAGCGTCCTAAGCTAGAAAGATTATTATTTTTAATATATATATTAACGGACTATAAGAACCTATAATACTTTATAACTATAAAACAATTAATATAGCGCCAAATTTATTAGGCTAAATACCTCTTATAATTTAACTTCAAGATTATATATTAACTAGGTAAACTTAATTAAAAGCCTAATATATTAATATAACAATTATAGGACTTACCTATAAATACCTTAGATAAACGGATTATAAATTAATTATAGATCTTACTGCCCTAAACATTTTAAAAAACTACGTCCTATATTTCTAGATACAGAACTTAATAGAAATAAATTAGAAGTTAATAAATAGGAAATAGAAATTAATAAGCTAATAGAATACAAATATAAGAATAATATATAGATAGTAGATGTAATAAAGGCAATCCAAACTAGAAAACGACAGTATAAAGATATTACACTTACTAAATACGAAATTTAAAATAATTAATTGTACTATTAATAAAAGATAGTAGTTCCAAATTCTAAACCTTTATAATTTAAGATATTTAAATTTATATACAACTCCCCTATAGTAGGATATCCTAGCTATATAAAGACCTATAAGATTATTTAATAAGTATATTACTGGCCTATAATATATAACTACGTATGGAAATATGTTTAAGTATATAGGATGTATATATATAGAAAAACCTCTTATATAAAGAAGTAAGGAGTACTTTAACCACTACCAATTCCAATGCAAAGATGGCGCGATATCTTAATTAACTTTATAGTTAACTTGCCTAGTAGTAATAGGTTTATAAATATTATAATAGTAGTTAACCGTCTTATAAAAATGCGATATATAATTCCTATAGACTTAATTAATGCAATATTAGTAGCTAAATGTTTTATTAAGTACGTTTTTAAGCTATATAGACTTCCTAATATAATAATATCTAACTATAAAAGCCAGTTTATTTTAGACTTCTAGCAAGCTCTATATAAATAATTAAGTATTTAAATATAACTCTTAACTATATTTTATCTAGAGATAGATAGTTAAACTAAAATTGCGAATATGATTATAGAATAATACTTATAAATATACTACTCCTACCTATAAGATGACTAGGAAAAATGGCTACCTTTAGCTAAGTTTACTGCGAATAATATAATAAATATATTAATAGGTATAACACCATTCTACGCAACCTACGGATAAGACCCTTAACTTAGATTTAAGCCACAACCTAATATTAATATAATAGGACCTATGATTAAACAGATCTAGTTAATTAATATATATAACTTCGCTAATTAAATAAAGCAGTTAATAGAACTATTACAAAGTAAGTTAACATGCGCTTAAATATTATAGGAATGGCATGCAAATAAAGGATAAGCTCCTGCATAGGACTTTAAGGAAGGTAATATAGCTTACCTAAGTATATAAAACCTAAAGACTTAACGGCCTTTAAAGAAACTTAATTGGAAGTTTGTGGGCTTATACTAAATTAAGAAGAAACTAAGCCTATACGCCTATAAGCTTAAACTACTAACTAAAATAAAAATATACCTAACATTTTATGTAAGCTTGCTGCAACCTTTAAGAAACGATTCTATAACTTGCAAAGTACTACTACTACCTCTTATAATTGTTAATAACGGTAATAGTTCTTACTTTATTAACTTAATTAATAATATGCGATAGAAAACACAATTTAAACAATTTAAACTTCTTGTTAAGTGGAAAGGATATAAAATATAAACCTGGGAAACCTATAACTAAATTAAGGCTAACGCGCCTTCCTTGGTAAAAGAGTTTTATAAGGACTATCCTTTACGGCCTACTCTGGCTAGATGGATATAATATAAAGGTAAATAACTGCTACCTAATATAAAGACACGAAACACAATAGTAAGAAACTTAAAATTGAAAAGAACTTAAAATACGTTATAACGCTTATAACGCAATAAATTATAAATTCTTAACTAAATTAAATTGTTTTGGACCTTTGGCTAAAAAGGGGGGGTACTATAATGGGACTAGCCTAGTTATAGTAGGAATGTCTTAGTGAAACACTTAACAGATAACTGTATAAAACTATTTGTAACTATTTGTAACTATCTGCAACTATCTATAACTATCCGCGATTATCTGCTATAATCTACTATTTTCCACTAAGTTCCGCCAACTTAATTAAATTCTACTAAATTCCACTAACATAATAGAATTTGGTTACAACTTGTTGAAATCCGTATGGGCTTATGCCTACGCGTCTACTGCCAAGACCCCAAATATTTAGTTATAAGTTTTCTATGTTCCTTTCTCTCCTTTACGCAACGTCTTGTACTCTGCAAGAGCTATATACCCTTAGATTAGATAGAATTTATATTTGTTCCTTCGAATCTTCCCTAAAGCCTCTTCGCGCCCTTATAATAACGTTCTTCTATTTAATATATAATTGTATTATTTTTCTAAACTAGAAGATTATCATCTTCTTTATTATCCTAGTAGTACCCTTATTTTTAAAGTAGACAGAATAACATTAGATTTATATTAAAGTCTATATAAAAGGTAATGTCCTTAAAACGTAGGATTCCCTTGCTCTTATCTAGTTTTATAACTTAAATAGTAACATTACTATAGCCTAGTATTGGCACTTCTAAGCTGCTGGCGATAATATATTTATATTTTAGAGCTTTCCTAAAGTTATAAAAATAAGAAAGGTTATTAAAGATATAGAGAGTGGTTCCTAAGTTAAGAATAGTTAATAGCTTTAGTAGATAGAGTTAACTAGTATAATATAATTCTAGAAATATTGTACTAGCTTCCTTCTTAATTATAACTTCCTAACTCTTATCCTATTATTATTAAGCCTCGTTTTCTTATTCTTTAAGTCTAATCTTTATAACTTAGTTAGTAAGATCTTTATTCTTTTCTACCTTCTTTAGTGCCCTATTAATGTAAGCATCTTTAATTATAACTTCTATAGGTTTCTTATCTTTAAATAAACACTAATAGTCCTAAATAGAATATCCTTATATTCCGCACGCTAAGCATTTAGGTATTAGCTTTTTATAGGATATCTCCTTATCCACTAGTGTTCCGGCTCTCTTTATGCGTCTATTATATACTAAGGCTCTTCCTCTTTGTAAACCATTAGTAGTATTAGAGTAATTCTTAATAGCTTACTCTATAAAGTCTGCATTAAAGGTACTCCCTCTTATAGTAGTATTAGCTTTCTTTAAGAGTATTCTAAGTCCTTCTTATAGCTCCTTTACTACTCTATAGTATTTGGAAAATCTTAACTTCCAAGGGTTATTTAACTCGGTAGTGTATTTTACATAGTAGGTGTTGCTAAAAGATTAAATAACTTCTGCTAATTTTTAAAGCTAGATTCTATTTAATATTTAAGGGATCTTATACTTCTCTTTTAGTAATATTACATATTCCCATTAATCTAGCCATTAGTTTAATTTTAATAAGCATTCAAACCCCTTAAGGGCTTTTATATACTGGTATTATACCTTCTTCCTAATAAACAATAAGGTAGGTTCTATATTCTCCTTTAACTAAGATAGCCATTCCTTAGCTATAAGGGAAGGGTTAAATAGTAGCTTCTTCTAAATTGATACTATGGATGTAATTTATATGTAAACCTATTAAAGGTGCTCTTCTTGTTTTAGTAAATACTTTATATTCTAGTTATAGTATTATCTGCTATTCTTATACGCTCTCTATTAATTTATTAAGAGCTATATATATAAGATTGCATTCTTATTAAAATCTATAACTTCTAGATAGGCTGGTTCTTATAGTAGACCTTATTAAGGCGCTGCATTATCTAGGTTAATATAGGTCTAAATTTGCTAATCTATAAGGTCTCGGAGTTATTATAGTCATTATTCCCACTCTCTTAGCTTATTAAGGATGATTGTAGTTAACGAACTTGTTAGTAGGGTCATATAACTAATAGGCAAAGGAGAAATTAAGATAGTATTTTATTGTTAGGATCGTCCTCATTATTAGGATCGTCCTTATTATCAGGATCGTCCTATAACGATTAAAGTGGAATCTTATAAAATCTCGTGGAATCTCGTCCTGTAACAATTAAGGTAGAATTTCTATTAGAGTCTACGTCCTATAATAATAAGGCGTCAGTCTAACAATAAGGTAGAATTTCTTTAAATAATTAAGTAATAGCTAAATAGCTTCTTAAATCGGCGGACCAGGCTTATAACTATTAAATAGTGCATATAGAGCCGTTTATTAATGAAATGGGTTAATTAATTAATAATCTTGACTTAATGGTTAATTGACCTTAGACCTAGGGCCTTCGGGCTCTAAGCTAAGATGGAGAAATTTACAGTGCACGTAACCCCTGCACGTGACTCATACACATAACCCACACCTTAGAAAATACAGATTATCTAACATAAGTTTATATAAGGATTATATATAAATTAGCGCGCGGGACTAACAAATTTCCGAACTGTGTACTAGATGATAATAATATAAGCTAATTAATCTATTATGTAAGCAGCTTATAATTGGGTTATTGTCTAGGACCAAGATAAGTTAGAATTAGCGCTAGGGGTGCTAACTAAGCTCTGGACATATTGCAAGGTCAAACTCTATATGCAATCTAGATAGACATTAACCGCATTTACTATATCACAAATTAATCTATATTCATTATCTGCATTATCTCTATTATTAATTAACCCCTTAAGACAGCTCCGCTATAACCCTATAACCCTATAATTCCAATAGGTTATAAGCCTAGGTAGCAACACCACTCCTAACTCGATATTAACCCCTAAAATAACCCCATCTACCTTAACCGCAACGGCATCTATATACGATTACAAGGCTAGTAAAATCGTTATATTTAATAGAGACAACTTTGCAGATTAGGAGCGCACCTATAAGGCAGCCCTAATTATAGCAGAAGAATAGGATTTTATTACTAGTATAGAGGACCTAGCTTAAGTTAATTTAGCTAATAGGAGAAGAAGAAAAGGGAAAGTAAATAAGATTATCTTTAACTCTATTAAGGACGACCATTAGGAAGAGATGAATGCGATAATAAAGGAGTATAATATTTAGGGAATATAGGAAGAAATAAATAAGTTTAATAAGGCTAATAATAAGGCCTACATCTCTAGACTTCATAGGGAGTTCTATAGCACTATATTTAACCCTATAAAGATACAAATTGTTAAGTTCATCCATATACTAAGTTAATTTAAGATTAATCTAGCCTCTATACCTTAAGTACTTACTAATAATAATATTAAATAGCAACTACTCCTGGCTCTTTTAAGCAATATTATATGGCAAAACGCGAAGACCTAGTATCTACGAGACAAACAAGACCTTAAGAGTTGTATTACTCTACTTTAGGAGCAAGAGACTGCTCTCCCTATATAGGTATTAAATGTAGCACTTATATATAAAAGGAAAGACAAACCTAGAGGGAGAAGGGGAAACTAAGGTCGAACAAGGGGCAGAGGTCATGCTGGTAGATTTGATTATTCCTTATTACGTTATTGCTATAGCTTGTTATCTTAAGTAAGTAAAGAGCCAAGATAACCAGAAAGAGATAAGTATAGAGTATACTATTAGAAAGGTTATTACCAGAAAGACTATCCCCTACTTAAGTAATTCCAATTTAATAACGCCAGAAAGATGGATTAAGGTGCTTTTAAGGTAAAGAAAGTAGGGAATATAGCAATAGCTAAAGATAAATTTAATAGTAATTTAATCTACCTTAACCCTAACCCTAAACGTACTATACTTATAATAACACCTCTAGCTTAGGCTCTTAACTAAGGTATAACTAAGTACTTTATTAGTAACTAATTAAACCTAATATACTTAAAGAGATAGAATACGCTATAATAAGTTTAAATTGTAAATAGGATTATTATATATGCTATAGGCTATAGCTAAGTTTAAATCGGCAGCCTAAGGCTAAAAGACGTCTGGCTTATACCTTCGTTTAAGATAATTAGGCTAATCTTAGTAAGGACTCTTACTTAGAAAGGCTACTTAATTATTTTTAATACGGATAATTAAGCTACTAGTAAGCATAAATTAGAAGCGACATTTAAGGCTATTATAAGGAATAACCTTTATATACTATAGAAGCCTTAAGAAGCACTTAATGCAATAGCAAAAGCATATAATTTATAACCAAACATTAATAAAATAGATGCTAAGCTATAGCACCGCTAAACTATATATATAAATTATAGCGACCTATTTAAGCTATAGTATTTCTTACTAGGCATAAAGCTTAAGAAGAGAATAGTACTAGTTAGTAAGAGTATATACAAAGCTTGTCTAGCTAGGAAGATGCAAGAAATACTAAGTAAGAAGATAACTAAGTGTGAGAAGATACCTAGTTAAGGACTATACCTAGATACTACGGGACGAATTGGTATATTAATTAGAGGCTATAACTACTACCTCCTAGCCCTAGACGACGCCACACGCTATACTTAGATTATTTCTTTTAAAAACCCCTAAACTAAAGAGGTACCACTGTATATTAAAGAGATTATTATAAGGGTAGAGAGATTTACTAGGACTAAAGCTATATAGATTTAAGCGGATAATAGAAAGGGGGAGTTCGGCCGTAGATTTTAAGACGAATTAATACCCTAAGGTATTGATTTTAAACCTTACCTGCTATACAAGCACTTATATAATAGCGTAATTAAGCGCGAGATCTATACAGTTAACTATAAGATAAGGTTACTTCTATTTTAGGGAAATGTACTAGTAAAACTCTGGTACTATGTAGTTAAACATACTATCTAGATTAAGAATCAAGTACCGACCTTAGCACTTCCATTTAACAATAAGTATAGTGGTGCTATTATACCCTATAAGGTATATACCTAATAAGTTCCTAACCTTAAGAATCTAGTTATTTTTAGGTGTTATGCTAACCCAATTAATACGCTTAAGATATACTCTAAAAAGTATAATTTAAGTATAAAACCTAACTATGTTTTTATAGGATTAAAAGGAAGTAGTTAATTTAAAATAATAAACCTATATACGCAAGCAATTAAGCTCTTTAGAGATATTAAAGTAAATAAATATAGGTTTTCTTATAGAGCACCTTAGGTATAAGCTATAAGCTAAGCTGCAAACCGACCTATACCTCCCTTTACTACCTTAAACGCGCTAATAGAGACTCCAACTATAAGAACTATAAGTAGGTAAGATAGTAACTAAGTAGGACGCTTAGATTATAACCAGGTGCTAATAGAGACTTTAGTTATAAGAACTATAAGTAGGCTAGAGAGTAATTAAATAGGAAGCCCAGGTTAAGACCAAGTAGGCCGCTTAGATAAGTAGGACGCTTAAATTAAGGCAATGCTAAGGGTAAGACGCCCGTATAAAGCATATTGGTATATATTTCTTATACGCAGAGGGCAAGGTCTGGAAGGTTACTAAATATAAGGGTTTTTAACAACATGGTGATTTAGTTAGTAATAGCTATAAAAGCTATTTACTTAGAAGCTAAAAACACTACCTACTTAGAAGCACCTATAGCACCATTTAATACTATTAAGCTAGATTAGGCCTTAAGGGAGGCGCTTTTGGCTGGATAAAAGCTATCTTTAAAGAATTTCTCTCTTTAAAGAGAATGTATACCTATACCGTCGTAAGGGGGAAAGTACTAGAAGGAAGGTTATTACTCCTAAGTAAGCTAGTTCTAAAGCACAAGTTTAATACTAAGGGAGAAGTAATTTATAAGAAGGCAAAACTATATATTTGCGGAGATAAGTAGACCCCTAATATTAACTACTTTAAGATATTTGCGTCTATTATATAATACAACACCTTTAGGTTCTTAAAGGCAAAGGTAGCAGCTAAAGACCTTAAACTTAACTGTATTCTTAAACCCGCCGTTATAAAAATAGATTTATATATAGATTTCTAACCTATTAAGAGACTTAAAACCTAACCTTAAAGGGGTAAAAGACGCCTACTTAAAGCTAAATAAGTTACTTTACGGCCTAAAATAGGCACTAAGAGAATGGTTTTATATAGTTAAGAAGATCTTTAAGAGCATAGGTTTTATAATTAGCTAATACTAATCCCAATCTCTTTATAGGAAATAAAGTATATATTTTATTATTTGTTAACAATATACTAATTATAGAAAAGCATTAACACCTTAATATTATAAAGATAAGAATTTTAAAAAAAAAATAGAGATATAAAGACCTAGGCCCTATAGAGGTATTTATAGGCTTTTAAATTAATTAAAACCGTACAAACCGAACCCTTAAGCTATATCAGACGATATACACTAAAAAGCTACTTAAACGGCTAAAAATAAATAACTGTAATCCGGCTAAGCTATTAATACCAACTGGTACTATTTTAAAACCTAATATTAAAAGTCCCCTTAAGTATAACAATGCGATGGTATATTAATAGATTATTGGCTCTACAATCTACCTCTTAAACTGCATACGTCCTAATACCAGCTATACTATTGGTTAGTTAGCTAGGTTTATAGTAGTACTAAGACAATTGCATTACCGCTTAAGTAAGCAGCTACTATATATCTAAACAGTACTCTTAAAACCGGAATTACCTACTTAAATTAAGTAGTTTACCTTTCTTTATGCAAGCTTACGTTAACTAACTTACCTACTAGCTATAGTATTTTTACTAATGTTATATAGGGAACAGAACACGATTGGATATTATTCTAAGGTATAACAGTTATACGCTATAGGAGAGCGGTAATCTAGATGGCTTAAAGGCAGAAGTTAACGGTATTAAGTTTAATAGAAGTGGGGATTATGGCAGCATTAGAAGGAGTAAGGTTAGTAGTATAGCTTAAAAAGCTAATGAGAGATCTAGGAGAAAGAGACAATAATAACCCTTTTATTTCTATACTCTATTACAACAATAGGAGTACGGTTAACCTCTTATACGATATAAAATACTACTAGAAAGCTAAGCATATTGAGACTTAATACCTCTTTATACGAAATAATATGGTTTAGCAAAGTTAACTTAAAGTGGTATATATACTAAGTAAAGATTAATCTAAAGATATGCTTACGAAATAGCTACTAATCAACCAATTTATAAAGCACTATGTAACGCTAGGAATTGGTAACTAACAGAGCAAGTAATAGAGGGGTTTCGCCTACTATAGGTTTTTCCTCTATACGTAGGCCGAATGGCACTTGCAAGGTATTTGGGAATAGCTTTATAATTGCCTATTTAGGAAACAGACAAGGAGAGCGTTGTGAATTAACGTGTTATACCACTTACTTGCGAACACTAGTCACTTGCGAATCCCAAAAACCACTAAAAATTAGAAAAACTGCAGCTTGATATCTTAATAATAGCTTAATAATAAATTCCAAAATTTTATAATTAGCCTTTTATACCCATTTTAAACCTCTTATTAGATTTAAAAAGTAATCTATTAAATAGCTCTAAAGATATTGCAATTTAGCTTAAGATTAAGGGCCAAAACTTAATATTTTAATAACGGCTAGGTAACGGCCAGGCTTATTACACTAGAATTTTATTTAAAGTCTTAATATAGGTATAAAAGGCTAATTATAAAATTTCGGAATTTATTATTAAGCCATTATTAAGATATTAAGGTGCAGTTTTTCTAATTTTTAGTAGTTTTTAGGGTTTGTAAGTAACTAGTATTTGTAAGTAAGTGGTAGAACACGTTAGCGCTAGGGGTGCTAACTAAGCTCTAGATATATTGCAAGGTCGTTACCTTAGAAGCTTAGACTAAGAAATCGATTATACGGATATAGGAATATCCGCACTATCTACTAAGCTAATTTAGGACGGCAATCGTCCCCCCAGCCTAAGGGACTTTAGCGAGATTTATAGGAAATCTAAACACGGTTTATATAAGAAGACCTTATTAACTTTAACTAAATTGATCTACCCTCTTATAATACCTATTGATATAAAAATTACACCAAATTATAGAGAAAAGCCTACTCTATAAAGCTATAAGATCCTTAGCTCCTTATACCCGCATAATATTAAGAAAAAGTCGCTACGGTAGAGGTTATAATTCCACCTCTATACTACTAAGCCGTGTAGTAACCACTAACGCTAAACGCCTATGCCTACGCCCGCCCTCTTTATGACTAGTGGATATTCTATCTATAGATATTTTATCTATGGATATTCCATTTGCGGATATTCCATTTACTAGTTGGATAAAGATGTTAAAGGAAGAGAAGGTTAATATAAATAGGATTGGTCTTTTTATAGGCTGGTTTCTAAGTACTTAGAAAGTAAGAATGGGCACAGAGGCAATAAAAAGAAGAAAAAAGTAAGGTACCTACTTATTGCTTTACTGGAGGATAAGGAAATATAAAAAGAACTTATTAATACGCCTAATATTTATACGACGCCGGTAACCTGTACTATCCGCTGTATCTAAAAAGAGCTTTGCCAACTATAGTTATAACGCGGCCCCTTTAATATATAGACTCCAGATATAGAGTTTAAGGATATTAACATTAAGAATACAGCTAAATTTATTTAGTAGTACGGTCTGCTGCTATTCTAGCTTATTAATGGAATATCCGTACTAAATAGAGAGGAACATAGTTGGGATCCGCACGGCAGACATATAGTTATAGTTGCCTCTATATTCCTACTAGGGTTTGCCCAGAACTCCGTAAATAGTTTTACCCGTCTACTTAGTCTATATCTTTAGGCACTTAATATAAAGCGCCGTGTGCTATCTTTTCTATATAGTCTTAGTCTAATTAATAGTTATAAGACTTTTAACACTAGAAAGCTTGGGCTAGCTAAATGTTCTAAAAAAGGTTCTATTAATTCTACTAGGCCTTCTAGCGCTAATAACCCTTAAGAAACTAATTAAGTCTCTATCTATTTATAATAATGTCTATATTATTTATAATAACTTTAACTATTACTAAAAAGACTTAATATTAGGTTATTGGCGAAATTAGTAAGTTTAATTCGCATACTATGGGAAAGATTTTACGCGGAGTATATATGCCTAAAGGGGGCCTTAAGCAGTTAATGTTAAACAACACCTGTTAACTTAAGCTAGATAAGGTTGTTAATGCAGCTGGGAATAGGTTTAATAGCCTCTAGAAGTAGATATCTATAAGTTTTATTACAGACGCTATTTAATGCGCGTATTCTACTGCGGTTAATAGTATATTTAGCTCTAACGCGGATATTAAATATCCATGTATACTAGCAGTTAATATTCTTCCTTATATAAGGACAGAGTATATAACTCTAGGACCTATTCTAAATAGTAAGGCTTCTATTAATAGCAACTATTGTATAATAGAGAATATCTTCCTAAAATAACTGTAGTATAATTACAAAACCACTTTTAATAACTGGCTTTTCCTAGCATATGGAGATTAGAAGACTATAAAGCTTATTTAATTATATAAAGAGGAGCGGGTTAAGGCGGAAGGTGCGTAGAATAGCTATAAGTGGGTATTGCCTATTCCGGGGCTATAGTATATGCGATTAAACTTCCTATATATGGTTATGCGTACATTCTATAGGGGTAAGAAAGCCGCGCAGCAATTTTTAGCGCTTTACACCTATATAAACCACCTAGAACGGCGTAATATTCCTAAAGAAAAGGCCCTATTTTATTATATGGAAGAGCTAATCCTCTATAGCTTTAATGCTTATGTTGTTACATTATTTCTACTCTATATCCGCAATAAGTGCAATATTAAAGCAGATGGCGAGGCTGAGTAATATACACAAACCCTATCTCCGCAGCAATTTCTGGAATATATTAAGGATATCCACATAGCGGCTTTTTTAAGAGATATATACCGCGATGTAAATTAGCGCATATTGGATTATTTAGAGCTATCTACTAACAGACACTAGCTAATAGCGACATTATCCTTTACAGATATATTAAGTTCCACTACTAATAACTAAGTTCCTTAGAGTGGCGATGCGGAGTTCTTTAATTATATCCGGTTTTTACAGGTTGTTAATACTTATAAACTTCTAAAATACGCTATTAAGCATGCGGATATTAGACTACTAAAGCGTATAATACCCCGCCTTTACTTATACTTTGCTAAAAACTTATTAAAGAACTATATATATAATATGCTGCTCCAATAGCGACTAGTTAAAATAAGCGCTTATAATCCGGTGCTTTAACAGGCTATCCTTACTAATAGTTTGGTGAACCTTTAAGAGCGGCTAGATAGCTTCTTTAAGACAGATCGCCTTAATAAGCTGCTAAATCTTTAACTTAAGGAGTTGCTCTAGATGTGTGGGAATTTAACCTTTAGTATAGATGAGCTGTTTAAGTGGAGTGTTCTTATAATAAGTTACACTGGCGCGCTCCGTGATATTTTTAAGCGTATATTTGGCGAGTATATAAACAGCGAACATATAACCAAGTCTCCAGCGCTAAATATCTGCTATCTTACAGATTAAATTGGGAAGGATTTAATTATACGATATACGTAGCGCTTGGCGGATTTTAAGGCTCCTTTGCTTCTATAGCGCGGATATAAGAGGCTTATAAAGGACGGCGTAAATAATATATTTAACGCCTTCCTATTTACTGCAGCCGGTTTACTATTTAACCCCCTTATATATAGCTTGGTGATGCTAATAAAAATATAGAGGTACTAGGAGAAGCTGCTAAATATATTTATATAGTTTGTTGTCCTAATATTACACCTATACCTCTGCTAATATATATAACAGTTAGTATATAATTTGCTTAATAAATGCTAAGAGTAACAGTAATATATTGTTTTAATTGCGGATATACTTCTATTATAAGTAGGTTGTCTACGGATATTATAAGAATTAAAAATAGTATTGCAGTATATAATCTTCTAAAGGCGGCATTACTAATTTTAATATACGGATGTCTTATATTAGCGGTTTACTCTATAACCCTTATTAGGACGGATTTAATAAGGCTATAGATAATATACTAGAGGACTTTTAAATGCTTAGGCTTATAGTACGTTTCTATCTTAATATATTAAGTAAGTTCTTTTTATTAATATTAATTCTAGCCGGCGTATAATCCCCCCAGTGTGACGGTGCTAGAGCGCGTCACCTGCTACCTTGCCGTTTCTAGGCAATTCTGCTAAATTCTGCCAAATTCTGCCAAGTCGCTTTTGGCTCGCTTGCTACTAGCGCCTTAACGACCCCTTTATATCTTGCCAGTCTCTACTAGTCTTCTTCTTCTCCTTAGCTTAGTATTTTTGTATAGTAGCAATCTATAAGCTTCAGTTTAAAAGCATTTATACGAGCCTGTCACACTTAGTGTAGTATATAACATAGTAGCTAGCTATTTTATGGTGCGGATATATAAATATCTTTATCTTAGCTTATGCGGATATCTTTATCTTGACTTATACTGATATCTTTACCTTAGCTTATATAGATATCACAATATTAATTAAGTATATTTGTTAAATATAAGGCGGAAACTTAATTCCTATATATATAATAGCAAAAAGGTAAGAGCTACTATTTTATTATTATAAACCTGCAATAACAGCTAACCCGCAGTAATAGCTAACTTATATTTACTTATTCAATATTTAGTAACCTAGCATTGCGTATAAGTGCAATAATACTACGCCTTAGGAACGCAAGCTTATCCTTTATCTTACTTAGAGAATCTCTAAACTTATTTAACTGGCAGTCCATATCTCGAACATATTTTGCTACATTAGTCACCTATTTACAAACTATATTAATACGCGTAGAAACAGCGATTGCTAAATATACCCTAATAGATTCCGTGCCAGCGGAAGCGGTAGCAGTAATAGTAACACTTAGCGTGATAGCAATTAGTAAAAGAGTTAAAGGAGCAGCGGCAGAGTGGGTGCCTCTACGGCTACGCGTACTACTATAAGTAGGAGTCTTAATAGGGGGGGGGGGTCTTAGTAGGGGGGGAAGGCGTAGTAGTATGGGCGGGGATGGTACGAGAATAAAGCTATGCGGATATCAGCAATATCCGTATTATTAATACGCGGATATTATACCTTCTTAGTAGGCATTTTAGCTAGACTATTAGCAGAAGCTAATTTTACACGTTTTTTGCCTTAAGGTATAACCAGCTCTAGATTTAGTAAACTTTCTTATATATATATTAGCTAACAGAATAATAGTATACTATTAGTATATACCTTTCCGCACAACCTGCTACCTATATAAAATCTTAAGCACGCACCCCTAAAATAAGGCCTAGAGTCCTTCTTATAAACGCGATATTTATAGCTATACTTCTTATATAGAGTATATAGTGGATTATATAGCTTACTAAAGTTACCCTTAATATTCTAGACGTGTATTAATATCCGCTAGTGACTTTCCTTTATATTCTTCCAAATACTAGCTTTTAGAGTATACTATTTTTTCGCTAACGGCACTTAGATAAAAAGGCGTTTATTTATATTTGTAGTACTATAGAGATTGTAAGAGTCGGCATTATTAAGATCTTTATCTTTACCGCTGTCTAAAGGTTCGCTATCTAAAGAAACCTTATAAATGTTTAGGTTACTATAAGAGGTAAATTAGTAAATAAGACATTAAAACAATATAACTAACACATATGATTTAGTGGCTATCTTAGCCTTTAGATTTATATTAACAGCCTTTTTAGCCTACTTTTTAAGAAAAAAAGACAAATAAGCCTTATTAAGTCTCCTTTTAGAAGCATTAAATGGCGGTAGTAAAGAGGCGGATGGCGAAGAAGCGGACGGCGAAGAAACTAATAGTAAAGTGGTCTACGGCAAAGATACAGGCAACGGAAAGGCAGGCAGTAGAAAAGTACGTGGATTTTTAGCGGATTTTGTTCTATCTATACTTTCGTTATCTACTAAATCCTATAAAGAGCGCTTTGGTATATATTTTCTAAAATTATATTAGCTATAGGCACAATTTAGTATTAGAAAGCTTACTCTTTAGGAATAAAGTCTAGAGGCTTAGTAAGAGTAGCCATGGCATACTTAATAGCATCCTTGTTTATTTTGCGTATATTAAATTCCTTAATTGCCTGGCTGCTATTATTTATATTAATATTGTTTATAGGTATAAATAAAGGCATTATAGATAGTAGAATGCTAAGGGATAGTAGATAAAATAATAATGATAAAGTTTATGGCGCGGTGCTGTAAGGCAAAAGGTTAGTAGAGGAAGAAGAGGTACGGAGGTTAATTAAAGGTAAATATCCACGCTACTAATTTTATTAAATTAGCTTACTAACAAATAATTGCTACTATAGTAACTTACCTTAGTAATTATTAACGGTGCGGATATATAAATATTTTCATCTTAGCTTATATAGATATCTTTATCTTAGCTTATGTGGATATCTTTATCTTAGCTTATATGGATATTATAAGATTAATTAAGTATATCTATTAAATATAAGGTAGAGACTTAATTTCTATATATATAGTAGCAGAGAAGTAAGAGCTACTATTTTATTACTCTAAACCCATAATAATAGTTAACCCACAGTAATAGCTAACCCGCAGCAATAGCTAACCTATATCTACTTAAATTCTATATCTAGCAACCTGGCGTTACGTATAAGTGCTATAATACCACGCCTTATAAACGCAAGCTTATCCTTTATCTCACTTAAAGAATCTTTAAGCTTACTTAACCAGCAATCTATAGCCTAAACATCTTTTACTATCTTAGTCACCTATTTATAAACTATATTAATATATACGGAAATAGCAATTACTAAATACACCCTAATATTTTCTATGCTAATAGGAGCAGCAGTAGTACTAGAAGCAGTACTAGGCGTACTAGGAATTAGTAAAGAGTTAAAGGAGCAGCGGCAGAACGGGTACCTCTACGGCTATGTATATTACTATAAGTAAGAGTCTTAGGGAGAGGGGAGGTCTCCGTAAGGGGGATGGTGTGGGTATAAAGCTATGCGGATATTATACCCTCTTAGTAGGTGTTTTAGCCAAACTACTAGCAGAAGCTAATTGCGCACGTTTTTTACGCTAAGGTATAACTGGCTTTAGTCTTAGCGAACTATTCTATATACGTATTAGCTAATAGAATAATAGTATACTATTAGCATATACCTTTTCGCACAACCTACCATTTAAGTAATATCTTAAGCACGCACCTCTAAAATACGGCCTAGAGTTCTGCTTATAAACGCGATATTTATAGTCTTGCTTAATGTATAGAGCATATAGTGGATTGCGTAGCATACTAGAGCTACCCTTAATATTTTAGATATGGGTATATACCTGCTAACAAGCTTCCTTTATATTTTCCTAAGCACCAGCTTTTAGGGTATACCATTTATTTACTAACAGCACTTAAATAGGAAGGCGCTTGTTTATATTAATATCTAACATCATAGCTTAGGCCGTCTATATACTGCGGAGCTTATAAGGGCTGTAGAGATTATAAGAGGATAGAGGAGGGCTTTTGGGAGAGTTAGCGTTATTAAGATTGCTCTCTTTATTGTTATCTAAAATCTCTAATATTTCTATTAGGTTACTATAAGAGGTAAATTAGTAGACAAGATATTAAAATAGTATAGTTAACACATATAATTTAAAGGCTATCTTATACTAAACATTTTGCGCAGCAATTCTATTAGCCTGCTTTTTAAAGGAAGCAGAAGCATAACAATAATTAAACTTTTTAGAAGTAGTAGGCGGCGAAGAAATAAGTAGCTTAAAGGTAGGCGGCAAAGAGGTAGGTAGTAAAAAAGTAGGCGGTAAAGAGGTAAGCGGATTTCTAGCGGATTTTGTAATAGTCTTATTATAGTACTCTGCTAGATCTAATAAAAAGTAATTCAATATTTAACCAGGAAGATTTCCTAAGTTACCACTTCCTACCAAAGAACTAATTCCGTCCAACTAGCAGACAAACCCTTAAAGAACACTAGCCTACCAGCAACGGGTTGGTTCTCTTGCGCACCTTACCGTATTTAGGAGACCTGATATTGCGAAGACGCATTTAAAGCTAGCTGAATTTCTTACTAATCCAAATTAAAAGCACCTTAATGCATTAAACCAAGCCATTGCCTATTGCCTTGGAACAAAATCTATAGCTATTAAATACTCTGGCGAAGTATTTGGAGCATATGTCTACTTTAGAAACCCTAAAGGAGAAGACGTTACCTTTTACGGAGCATCTAACGCAGCATTTGCAGACCATAAAGAGACTAGACGGAGCTCTTAAGGATACCTTTTTATGCTATTTGGAGGACTAATCAATTGGAAGGCAACCCTATAATGATTAGTGACTTGCTTAACTACTGAAGCGGAGCTTCTCTCCCTGTCTACGGCTGCTATTAAGATTATCTGGTGGCAGCGTTTCTTTAAGGCAATCGGTCTCAATTTAGAACGCGATTTTACCCTGCTATGCAACAATATGCAGACTATACGACTCCTAAGACAGGATATACCAAAGCTTAACACCAAGCTACGACATATTGACATCTATCAGCACTGGCTTAGATAGGAGGTCTAAGACAAAAAGATCGACGTATGATGGGTCCCTATAGACAAGATGCCTGCTAACGGCCTTACTAAGATCCCACCCCGTCAAAGGCACGAGGCATGGATAAAGCAATTAAATTTGGTGGATATTTGATATTAAATTGCTACGTTATCAAACAAAGACTCTTAAAACATCACCCTATCTCTCTATCTTCATTTTATTTTCTACAGCTTTGACTACACCGTCAAATCTGGGGGGGGGGGTGTAATAGTTCACCAGCACTACGCTAAGACACAAGAACGTCGCCTAAAAGGCTCTGAGACATAATTGACGCTACCCTTGTATGTCTTGGATACGGTTAAATATTAAGTTATAGACTATGGAGTTCCGGGTCTACTTTCATGTATTTAGTTTACTTGATTTCCATAGATTTAGAATTAAGTTGCTTATTTAATTTTCCCACACTGCACTGTTATATAAAGCACACTCTAAGACTATAGAGCACTTATTAGCTCTAATAGTAAGCATTAAGTTATTATCTAAGAAGTAATAGACTATATTATAATACTAGAATATCCAGCAACTAGAAAAGAAGGAATTATATACTTTATATATACAGGAACACCTTTACTGTCTATAAATATAGATAAAGAAATAGTACATAAGGTTATTAAGCAGTATATATTAAAGGTAAGTAATGCATATACTAAGTATATATTATATTTATACCTCTAGTAGATTTAATTTTTATTCCATTAAACTAGTAACCCTAAGATTATATAACTATAACTCCTTAGAGAAACTAATAATTAGGAAAGTAGAAAAGCATTTTATTAAGCGTTTAAATATAGCAGTATTAGATACTGCAAGTGCACCTATAAGGATATACTCTATATATGCTCCGTATATAACAGGGTTAAGCTTAAATTAATTAACAACCTCTAAAAGTATAGTAGTTGTCTATACTAGGTAGTAGAGATTAGTAAAAAGCTTAAGTAAAGTATAGAGAAGTAAGCATTATTTATATATATTAGGCATATGCTTATAATATACAGCTACTACCATAGTATTCTATAACTATAGTAGTAGTATATCTACCCTATTATATAAGAACGTGTATATAGTAAAAGCAGACTAATAATGTTTTTTTGGTATAAAGTATACATACGGCCAGCATATATGGGATATATGCTTATTATATATAGGTAGAGTTTATCAGTTATTCTAGCAGCAGTAATACTAAACTATAGTATACTGCCTAGCCTATATTACCAATAACTGCCTAGGTAGATATTTAATACCTTTGTTTACTTATTAAATATAAAGTTTAGGAAGTTAAATAAGAATATACCTATATTGGACATACAACATTAAAGCAAAAATATTAGGTAGGTAATATATATATTGTATATACGCTATGTATATACTAAGCCTATATAGGGTTTAACCACCTATAAAGCTAAGGTAAAGTAGTAGGCCAAATATATAGTGCATAGTTAGATTACTATATTCCTATTAATATGGTATAGTATCCTTATATTTGCCTTATTACACGGAATTCTTATATATATTATCCACTATACCTAATAAAGCTACTAATTGACCTTGCTAATAATATAGTTAAAGTAATAAGGTAGGTAGAAGTCCTAAGCCTTACTATATATATACCCTATATATATATAGTATATATAAATAAAACCAATTACTATTATATAGGTCAATTTATCCTATTACTATAGTACTATATTTTATATAGGAAGTATAGGACATAGACACTACATATAGTGCATAGTAGTCTTAATATTAAGGATTAAATTACTACTCTAATTTAAAAGGAAAGAATACTATAATTCCTAGAGGGGATGGCATATATAGGTAAGTATAGGCTAGATATATACTAAGTATATATAAAGCCTAAGCATAATAGGTATACTATACAAGTTCTCTATTAATTAATATAAAGAGAACACTAAGTAATGGATTTAGGCAATTTATAACTTTAATAATAAGTATTTCCTTATTATATGCTGTATGTATATATAAGCTAAGGCATTCTAATACGTAATATATATTAAAATGGACCTATTGTTCAAGATAGTTTAAGGCAAAATAAATCTATTCTTAATTATAGGATGGGATAAGAATTCTAAATATATATATGTCCTATATTACGTATATACTATATATAAGTTAATACCTATAATAGGAATTAAGGTGTAGGTATATACCTTTTTTAACCTAAAAATATGTACTGCGTATACAAAGATATTTTAGCTAGTATTTAAGGTTTTAGGTAATACTACTTAATTATCTATATAATTTATATATATTTACGGAACTGGACTTCGCACTGCTATAGTTAATATATATAAGAAACAAGCTAGCAGTAAGTATACGCCTAGTATATACTTAGCATATACTAATAATATATAGGCTTTAGAGATTACCTATATACAATTAACCTATCCCGTAAATAGGATAAATACCTTTAATATATGCTTGTATTCTACCTAATATATATTAAATAAAACTTTATAAAGCGCTTTCTAACTTATAAAGTAAGATATATTATAGAGTAGATATAGGAGGCAGAAATAGAGTAGAAACTAATAGCGCGTATATAAAGTATATGTACGCTATATCTAGAGCTTATATCTTGGATAAATAATAAAAAGAAAATATAGATACTAGCTAGGCTTATAAAGGAAAAGTTAAAGGTCCCTTATAAATGGTAGGTATATATATAGAAGCATATTAGGATTAGTAAAAGTAGTTACTTTTAAGATAATAACTTTACTGGTTAAAAATTATATATGCTTACTATAGTGCTATAGTAAATATATACGCTCTATATATGCACTATATATTCTAATATTTTAGTATAGACTTAAACTCTATACATAAGAAATATTTAATCTATAAGAGCTATATAAAGAGATAGGAATAGATAATATATAGAAAAACTATAGTAACTTAAAGCGGATAGTAGTGCAGCTATAAAGACAATATATATATATATATGCGCTGCAAATATAAAGTATATGCTAAGCTTAAGTAGTGCAGAAATAGTAGAAAGTAGCTAAGCAGTAAGCTAGAAATCCTAGGCTAAATCTTCCCTAGAATCCTTATAACCTATTTAATACCCCTAAGCCTACTATATTTAGCAGACAGATTATATTATAAATAAGTACAGCAGATAATAATATTATATTAGTATTAGATATATTACGTATATCCACTATATATATAGCAGAAATGCCACTACTACTATTTTAAAGTTAAACACCCTAGACTGTAGGTAAGAGGTATAGGTCTTACCTATTTATAAAGGAGCTAGAAAAGGAGGCATATATACTATATATAGAAAATATAAAGTGACGGATTAATAAATTAAAATAGGCTAAAGATATATATAATAAAGCAAAGGAACTAGCAGAGCTTAAAAAGTAGGCATAGGGGTATAGTATTAGCATATAGGCGTATATGTATAGTATATATATAGCAAGTATTACAGAGAGTTCTATTACTATAAGTAAAGAATTAATTAATATAGGCCTAACGCCCCGCGCCCTATATTAGGTATATACCTAGCCTATCTACTAAATAAACCCCTACTAAAACTCTGACTATATATACTATATACTATATATATAGTGTATAGGCCTAGCATATACTAGGACTTAAAGTTTAATATTAGCTGCTTATATTATATGGGAGAGGTGGGATAATTAGTGGGTTTTGCCTATAGCTTATATAGAGTATAAGCATAATATATGCAATAGAAGGAACTAAACTTACTAAAGCTCTTACTACTACTATAATAGCCAGCTGGTTTTTTACCCCCTACTGCTAAATATTAGTAGTATATATATAGGGTATATGCAAGGCAAACTTACCCTTTTAGTAGTAAGTAGATAGTAAGGGAGACTCCTTATAGTTATAAGGGGGGGTTAGGCCGCGCTATATATATAGTTAGCATATACTAAATATATATAGGTAAAATACTAACCTTATGCTTTAAGCTAGTAGAAGGAATAGATAGGCTAATATACTATTTCTCTTATATTAGCATATACCTAGTATAAGCATATATTAATTTATGGTTAGTAAAAGACATTAGGGGTTTATATATATATAAGCTAGTAATATAACTAAGTGGTGGTTTTGGTAATATATATATAGGGCCTATATAAAGTTGGACTTTACTAGTGTCCTAGATATAAAGATAAGCGTTTATTTCCAAATTAGGTAGTAGTCCTAGCAGTAGCTATACTTATTCCTTTTATATACTACCCTTAGGCCTATAAGTACCCTTAAGTCTTAAAATAAACTTAGGGGGAAATAAGTATATAGATAGATAGATAGATAGATAGATAGATATATTAGGGTATAGCGTGTATATATAGAAGTAAAACTAGTGCTCTTACCTCGCAATAGAATTGCCTGCTATATTAGGTGGTAAACCCCTAGTCTTAGGCACTATATCTAGTTAGTTTAGGCTAGGTATATACTAGGTATAGAGTAAGTATATATAATTAAAGTATAGGCATCTATATACTCTATAATTTTTAACCCTAAAGGGCCACAGCTATATTTAGTATTAGTACTATATATATATTGCATATATATAACCTACCTAGGCTTATATAGGTACCTAGTATCCTACTAGCTACTAGAGAAAACAAAATATTTTAGGGCGCTATATTATATTAGCGTTATATATACGTAGCATATACTAGGTATATACTTCTCTCTTATAATTAGCTCTATGGCAGACATATTAATAATAGGGGGGTTGGTTACTATATATAGTAAGTATATACCTTAGCTGCTACTATATAGTAATATATATAGGTACTACTATACTTATTGCGGATATAACAGTAGTACTATAACTATATTAGTAGAAGAAGCAGATACTATATATACAGAATATATGCTTAGCTAGGTAGTAAAGACCCAGCTATATATCTGCATACTATTTACAGTAATATTATAGCTATATTTGTTATTAGCATATGCTATATAGAAGGTATAGATATATAACCTATACTATAAAGTTAACTATAGATAGTATAAAGGTAAGGTTAAGTAGATTTAGTTTATACTTAGTATATATATACTCTTTATATTAAGCTCTTCTAGCACCTACTTATATTATTCTATACCGTTACAGCTAGGGCTATATAAGGTTAGTATATATTATAGAGATATAGCGCTTAATTTACTTATGCCTTTTACTAATTACTACTGCTATAGCGCGTAATTTGTCTATTATAAGTATATACCTTATATATACGTTCTCTATAACTAACCTAGTATTACTTAATTAGGGTTAGGGTTAGAAATTAGGCCTATATACTTCTATTAGTATATGCTTCTTATGGGTATATATAAAGTATATACTTATTATAATAGTAGCTAAAGGTGCTAGGGTTATTAGCACTAGCTATTTATAGATTATTAAAGTCTATAAATAAGAGGCTTATAGTAAGCGTAAATAGGGCGTATATAAGAGTAAAGTTTAGTAGTTAAATTTAACTAGTACTATATTAGTATATGTAACGCTTATATATAGGTTATACAGTATATACCTATAGTATATACGTAGTGTTATAGAAAAGTTAGTTATAGTATAACTACTATTATTATAGATATACAACGCGTATATATAGGCTATATTTTAATAACTTAGCTTACTTATTTTATAGTGCAGCTAGTAGTATATATATGCCCTATATATATACCAGGCGTTATATTATATTTTATATTAATTAAATACTTCAAATTCTATATATTAATATTTTATTTATATATACGTTATATATGTATAAACTTAGTGGGGTTAGAAGCTGAGTATAATTATAAAGGGGGTTATAGCTTGGCAAGGTTATAGAAAACCTTAGTAAGGTTAAAAAGTTTAATAGGGTTAAAACTTTAAATTTAACTTTATAACTATACTTAGCTTCTAACCCCGCTAAGTTTATATATATATAGCGCATATATAAATAAAATATTCAATATATAGAATTTAAAGTATTTAATTAATATATAATATAATATAACGCCTAGTATGTATATATAGGGTATATATATACCACTAGCTGCACTATAAAATAAGCGAGCTAAGTTATTAAAATATAGCCTATATATACGCGTCGCATATCTATAATAATAGTAGTTGCACTATAACTAACTTCTCCATAACACCATATATATACTATAGGTATATACTATATAACCTATATATAAGCGTTGCATATACTAATATAGTGCTAGTTAAATTTAACTACTAAACTTTACTCTTATATATACCCTACTTATACTTACTATAAGCCTCTTAATTATAGACTTTAATAATTTATAGATAGCTGGCGCCAATAACCCCAGCACCTTTAGCTACTATTATAGTAAGTATATACTTTATATATGCCCATAAGAAGTATATACTAATAGAAGTATATAGGCCCAATCCCTAACCTTAACCCTAACTGGGTAATACTAAGTTAGTTATAGAGAACGTATATATAAGGTATATGCTTATAATAGACAAAGCACGCACTATAATAGCAGTAGTTAGTAGAAGGCGTAAGTAAATTAAGTGCTGTATCTCTATAGTATATGCTAACCTTATATAGCCCTAGCTGTAACAGTATAGGATAATATAAGTAGGTGCTAGAAGAGCTTAATATAAAGAGTGTGTATATACTAAGTGTAAACTAGACCCACCTAACCCTACCTCTATACTGTCTATAGTTAACTCTATAGTATAGGTTATATATCTATACCTTCTATATAGCATATACTAATAATAAACATAGCTGCAATATTGCTGTAAATAGCATATAGATATATGGCTAGATCTTTACTACCTAGCTAAGCGTATATTCTATATATATATAGCATTTACTTCTTCCACTAATGTAACAGTTCACCAGCACTACGCTGAGACATAAGATCGTCGCCTAAGAGGCTCTAAGACATGATCGACGCTACCCTCGTATATCTTGGATACGGTTAAATATTGAGTTATAGACTATGGAGTTCCGGGTCTACTTTCATATATTTAGTTTACTTAATTTCCATAGATTTATAATAAAGTCGCTCATTCAATCCCCATACTTGCACTATTACAACTAATATAGTTGTAGTACTACCGCTCTATCTATAACTAGCACAGTGGTGCCTATATATATTACTATATAATAGTAGCTAAGGTATATACTTACTATATATAGTAACTAACCCCTTTACTACTAATATGTTTACTATAGAGCTAATTGCAGGAGAGAAGTATATGCCTAGTATATACTATATATATACAACACTAATGCAATATAGTACCCTAAAATGTTTTATTCTCTTTAGTGGCTAGTAGGATATTAGGTACCTATATAAGCCTAAATAGATTATATATATGCAATATATATATAGTACTAATACTAAATATAGCCGTGGCCCTTTAGGGTTAAGGATTGCGGAGTATATAGACGCCTGCACTTTAATTGCGTATACTTACTCTATACCCAGTATATGCCTAGCCTAAACTAACTAGATATAGTGCCTAAGACTAGGGGTTTACCGCCTAATATAGTAGGTAATTCCATTACAAGGTAAGAGTACTAGTTTTGCTTCTATATATACGCGCTATACCCTAATATATCTATCTATCTATCTATCTATATACTTATTCCCCCCTAAGTTTATTTTAAAACCTAAGGGTACTTATAGGCCTAAGGGTAGTATATAGGAGGAATAAGTATAGCTACTACTAAAACCACTACCTAATTTAGAAATAAACGCTCGTCTTTATATCTAGGATACTAGCAAAGTCCAACTTTATATAGGCCCTATATATATATTACTAAAACTACCACTTAGTTATATTGCTAGCTTATATATATATATATAAACCCCTAATATCTTCTACTAACCATAAATTAATATATGCTTATGCTAGGTATATGCTAATGTAAGAGAAACAGCGTATTAGCCTATCTACTCCTTCCACTAGCTTATAGCGCAAGATTAGTATTTTACCTATATATATTTGGCATATGCTAATTATATATATAGCGCGGCCTAACCCCCCCTCGTAATTATAAGGAGTCTCCTTTACTATCTACCCGCCGCTAAAAGGGCAAGTTTGCCTTGCATATACCCTATATATATACTACTAATATTTAGTAATAGGGGGTAAAAAACTAGCTAGCTATTATGGTAGTAACAAGAGCTCTAGTAAGTTTAGTTCCTTCTATTATATATATTATACTTATGCTCCATATAAGCTATAGGCGGAACCTACTAATTATCCTACCTCTTCTGCATAATATAAGTAGCTAGTGTTAAACTTTAAGTCCTAGCATATACTAGGCCTATACACTACATATATAGTGTACAGTATGTATAGTTAGAGTTTTAGTAGGGGTTTGTTTAGTAAATAGGCTAAGTATATACTTAATATAGGGCATAGGGTATTAGGCCTATATTAATTAATTCTTTACTTATAGTAATAGAACTCTCCATAATACTTGTTATATATATACCATGCATATACGCCTATATACTAATACTATACTCCTATACCTACTTCTTAAGCTTTACTAGTTCCTGTACTTTATTATATATATCTTTAGCCTATTTTAATTTGTTAATTTATTACTCTATATTTTCTATATATAGTATATATTGGTCACACAGGGTGACTTACCAATAACGGCTACTTGAGTAGGTTATAGTGATATTGGTTAAAAGCTTCTTATATTTGGAATAAGGAAGGGCGAGGAGCTTAAAACTCCTCGCCACGCTAATGCCGCGGCGTTACGTAACGACCGCTTGCCTAATTCCCGACACTAGCAACTCTTCTTTTATGGTTGCCATCTATATATAAATACTGCTTAACTAGCGTAATAAATATCAATCCTCCTTACTTACTATTGCTATTGTAATATAAGTCTCGCTGTTCTAAATTTTGCCTCTTAGCACGTGGTGCTTTCTTACTTAGAGTTATAGGTAGACATTATATCAGGGCTACTGAGGCGCTAATTATAAGCGAGCTAATAGCGATTTTCCGTGCCAGGTATAGAAAATCCTGATTAGCTGCTCTTAAATTGCTATATCTCCTACTCCTTTTTAACCCAACCTTTAACTTATATATATAGAGTATTTGTGTTAACGAACGTCTCTAGTGCCTTATTTAGGTTTGCCTTTGTTATCGCATCTACTAGGTTGTCTTAGCCATTAATCCACTAGATCTTAAAGAGTTCTTAACGCTTATAGGATTGCTAAAGTGCCATAATATCGATTATAAAACGCTTCTCCTTTGTAGTACCAAGCTTAACTAAACACTTATAGAGGGAGTATAAGTCGGTGCACATAATTATAGAAATAGCAGGGAGTTTAAGCCAATCTATAATTATCTTAAGGGTAGTTCTAATTGTAATTACCATATTAACTCCGCTAACTATTCTATATATCTCTAACGCTAGAACGCTTTAAGTAACGCGCTTGCTCTTGGTTAAGCTCTAATAGATAAGGTTGCCGTAGATCGTAAAGTTATTCTCTCTAGTAGATTTGTTTGTGATAATAATTTTATATCCTAGCTAGGAGCTAAAATCTTTATTATTTACAAACGATCTATTAACAAATACAAAGAGCTTAGTAGTAGGAAGGTTAATAGGCATATAGAGTAGTCCCTAATTGAGATAATTTATTTACTAGTAAAGACGCTTATTTAGGGCAAAAACGTTATCCTTAGTTAGTTTCTAGTATTAGGCGGCAACAGAGAGATTAAATAAAGCCTTGGGTTAACAGATAGAAGCAATATAAGCTCTATAAGCGCGTTACTCTACATATCCTTGCTTTAGAGAATTAACATTAATAATGTTAATCTTCTTGCCTTGGCCCTTCTAGCGCAAAGCAATGGAATCCTTGTTTAGGGAAAGGATGCATCTATTAAAGAGTAATGGTGTGGTTAAATTAAGCTTTTCCTTTGGCTTTACTATAAGATTTGCCTTTACTAGCTCATCTTCTTTAAGAGCTAAGAATTAGTCGTCTCCCAAGATAATTATATCGTCGGTTTACATGCCAATGATTCCGAATAGAGTTCCCGTAGTTATGATAAGGAAGCAGGGATTAAATATAGAAGTAGTTATTAAGAGCTTCTCTTTATAGTGCTTACTATAAGTAGCCCACTAATAAGTTCCTGCCTTTGCGATTCTATATAATGGCTTGAGTATAACTATAATTGTATCTTCGGGATATTGGTAGCGAATTTACTTTAGAAGGTATGCCAGTATTAAGCGCTAAAGGCGCGTCTCTAATTGGGTATAGGCCTAAGTGATATCTTGTAAATAAACCGCTATTCTATTCTTTATTAAGGAGGGAGCTAGCGTAATAATAACTTGCTAACTAGCTCGTTAAATTATAGGGGATTGCATAAGAATTACTTCTTTACCATCGTCGTTATAACCTTAAATAACCAGTCTTGACTTCTTAAATGGGGTATTAGTAGCTTTGCCCTTAATCTTGTTAACCATTCTTAACTTAAAAATGCGAACTCTATTAAACTTAGTAGGGTTATACTTCTTAAATTTAAAGACTCCTTTTATAATGAGACCGTTAATCTCCTGCTTGTTAGATGCTTAGAAAGAAGCTCCTAGAGTTATAATATAGCCTTTCTTTTAAAGCTATTTTGCGAGCTTAAAGTTAGCCTTCTCTTTAGCTATTATAAAGGCCATTAATAACTTGTCTTTACTCTTAATAGCGGTAATAAATTACTCTTCGAAATTAACAAGGTGTTAACAATTTTGTAATCCCTTTAGGCAACCTCTACCGCGTTATAGTTGCGGCACATCTGCTATAATTATATTAGGATTATAGTCGTTTTCTAAAGTACGTTAATTGTAGTTCTTCTTTAGGGTATTCTCTAGGGTATCCTATAAAGGCTTAAAACTGTTGTTTCTATAATAGGGCTTAACAACGGTTGATTGGAATTAAGTGGGTCTATAGGGCATTTAAAGAGTGCAAGTCTAACTATTAATTATAATAAGTTTATATAGGCCTAACCATCCTCCCTTTTTACGCTATACGCGTACCTTAGATTAGAGTGGCAGATTAAGCGTAGTTAAGGTATTTGGGCCATTTCTTATTCCTAGTGCGTTATTAACCTGGCGCGTAGCGTAGAGACGTCACACCTCTTTTATTGCTTTGCGAATAGCCTCCGCTCGTTGCGTAATAGATAGGGATAGTAGAGAATTATTAGTTATTTAAGGGTAGGCGCCAAAGACTAGCAATATAGGTACGAGCCTATTTATGCTAGCGGAATTATTAACAGCCTTAATAGCTATCTATAAGATAAGCTCTTTACTAGCGCCCTCTAGTTCCGAAGAAATAATCTTATACGCTTGTTATAATAGTGTATAATATTATTCTACTTTTTTAATACTATTGTGTGCCTTAATAGGGACTTCCTTAACCTTAATTTCCATTGCCTTCACCTATTGCCGAAACTTTATAGATAAGAAGTTCCTTCCTACATTATAAATAACTTAATTAGGGGGTCTTAGGTAGATATTAATCTAGTATAATTAAAGAGTATCCTATGCGTTTTTAGCTAATATATCCTTTAGGAAACATGCGGCTTAGAAGGAGGTTAAGAGGTTAATAACTTAGAGTACTAGCTTACCGCTAAGATATATAATGTCAATAATAATATAGAAGTTGAAGTTGTAGTTATCTTTAAGGGTGAACTTAAATCGGCTAGGGGACTTCTGGTTTATTTAGTAGTAATAGTAGTACTTTATAAGATGTTTAATTGTCTTAGCCTTAACTTTATAACCTGCTTACTAAAGAACCCTAAGCAATCTATAAACTAATGGGTAACTAAAGTAATAGTATAGTTAACGTAACTCTAACCTAGTTAAATGGCTCTAAGCAACGCTCCTTTCTGGCTATTAAAGGAGCAACTAAGGGTAACCCTATTTGCGTATAACGGGCACCTAATTATCTCCCTAAATAAGTATATTCTTAAGGTTATCTAGCTTGACGCCTAACTTATCTATATCTTGGATGCAGAATAGAAACGGGGTGTTCGCGGGAATAATATAGAAAGTAATATATCCTAATAGGGTTTGGACCTTAATTGTGCTAAGAGAGATTATAGTACCCTTACTAAAGCGGATTGTATATTGGCCTACCGTTGATTAGTTGATCTGAATAGAGCTATTAAGCTGCTAAAGAGCTCGAACTTAAGGTTCTCCTACTATAGATACTCCTGCGGCTCTAGTATCTGGCATAATACTATAGAAGACGTTCGCTGAGTATCTATTATTAAAGGAGAACACGGAACTTTCCTTTGGCTTATTAAAGACATCTAACTTTATAATAGAATAAAGCGTAGATTGGTTATTAAGGACAGTAATAGTTTGTGTACCATTTACCTTACTATACTTGGTAAAGTATTGGTTGGGAGAGTAGTTCTTAATTTCCATATCTATAAGGAGCTGTTTGGCCTTATCAACCTCACCCTTAAGATCTTCTTCGCCTTCATATTAAACCAGGAAGCTTTAGAAGTAGGCTATAGTAACCTTTTAATTTCTAACGTTTCGTGCACTCTAGCAAAACTTATTATATACCTCCTTTTGTTTATTAAGGGGGTGCCTAGTTAACTAGCAATTTGGCTTCTTATAAACATAACACTTCTTCTAATAATTGCTCCGAAATAAACCTCCACGATTGCCTTGTGGTTGACATTAATTGTACCCTCTGCTGTATCCCCTACCGCGGCCACCATATGTTTAGTTGGTCCAGTTGTAATTATATTGGTCGGCCGGGTCAATTGGAGTAGGTTAGGGTTAGGTATTAAATTGCTGTACTTCTTAAGAGCGCAGAGCGGTGCTAATAGAGGATCTTAATTAAGCACACACTCCTTTATAAGTATTTGCAGGATTAAAGAGAGTAAGGTTATATTCTTTAACACCTTAGTATACGCTAATGATTTAATTGCGTAGGCTAAAGTTCTTTTAATATAATTTAGATAAACCACGTTAAATTATCTAAAGTCAATTAAAGAGCTTTTAGAGACAATTAAGTTAAGAGATATCTAGGTTTATTATAATAATCCTTAGGAAGGTAGTCTCTCTCCACTTTAATATATACTGCTGCTTATTCTCCTCTGTTTCAAAGTGGCATCTTGTTTTATATATTATTTGGTTGAAATCGTATCCTTTTCCTGCTAAACGATTATAATAGAAGGTACTAGCGCGGCCCTTAAGCATAATAGAATAGGCATTATAATATTAGTTAGGTTCCAGTCCAACCTTCTAGCAACAGTTATAGAAGATACGCAGCTTTAAATTAAGGATATTATATAGTTCCCTGCTAAACCTCTTTTCCTAGTCCGAATAGAGCTTTATAAGCTCTATAAGCATTTTTAAGGTGCCTCCGAGCGGTGTTAGGCCACGTTGAAATTGCATTGGAGATTAAGGTGGGGATTGCTTTATAGGCTGCAGTGGAGATGTAGATCTTAATGGAACACGGCGTGGTACCTAATCTTGCTGTAATAGAGTTTAAAGGTTATTAAATTGCGAAGCAAGGGGATCTTGCGCTTGCTCTTATTTAGTAGTTAAAGTTATAGGTTAAATTAGTGGATTCTAGGGAGCTAAAGATAATAGAAGTAATAGATACGGAACATAAGAACTCGTGCCTAGAGTAATAGAATTTGAACGTGTTTCTATTGGTGTATTATTCGGATTCTATTGTAAGTTGAGCTTCTTTATAGTGCGTAGTTGGTGCTTAATCTCTTATGGAGTCCATTCGTGCTCTTCTTTTACGTTAATAACTTGCTCCTAAATATTGTCTTTAATAGCGCTTCTATCTATAGGGACAAATACTCTATTCTCCTAAAGGAAGTTACGGAAGTTTTATATAATAAGCTTGTTTGCAAGAGCCTATGTTTCCTTTGTCTATCCAACAAAGTCCTCCTTCATGCAATACCATAGCATAGTATTGTTGTATTCGCTGTCTGTGTAGTATACTATGTGGTATAATAAGAATCCGTTTAGGTCCTTTTGCTTGGCGTTTACAGGGTTGATGTCTTTGTTCTATATCTTTGGGTTGATGTCTTCCTTGTACTTCTTTAGGTAGGTTAACGCCATAATGGGTTAAAGGTAGATAGGGTTTTTGGTTTTATAGAATCTCATAGGTTTGCTGTTAAGAGATAGGCAATTTAAGATATTATTTGACACGTTTTGGACGTTAACTTAAAACCCTAGGTTTAGTAACACTTCTAACCTAAAGTACTTAACCAAATCTTTATAAACGTGGTTGTTCTGCGTAATGGACGAAACTTGGTATCTCCTAGTATTTAGTGACACTTCTATTACTAGTTTTCCGCAAGTCTAAGGTAGCACAGTATTACCGGGATCCATTCTATATAAGCGCATATAGCACCCCTATACGAGACTGTCTCTTCTGTTCAAAAACCTAGCTGCTCTATAGTTGACTATATATTCAACCACTGATCAGTGTTGGTCACATAGGGTAACTCACCAATAACAGCTACTCGAGTAGGTTATAGTGATGTTGGTTAAAAGCTTCTTATGTTTGGAATGAGGAAGGGCGAGGAGCTTAAGACTCCTCGCCACGCTAGTGCCGCGGCGTTATGTGACGACCGCTTGCCTAATTCCCAATAGTATATATGCCTCCTTTTCTAGCTCCTTTGTAGATAAATAAGACCTATACCTTTTACCTATAGTCTAGGGTATTTGACTTTAAAATAGTAATAGAAGCATCTCTGCTATATATGCGGTAAATACACGCAATATATCTAATACTAATGTAATATTATTATCTGCTATACTTATCTGTAATATAATCTGTCCACTAAATATAGTAGGCTTAGGGGTATTAAATAGGTTATAAGGATTTTAGGGAAGATTTAGCCTAGGATTTCTAGCTTACCGCTTAGCTGCTTTCCGCTATTTTTATACTACTTAAGCTTAGCATATACTTTATATTTACAGCATATATATATACATTGTTTTTATAGCCGCACTACTATTTACTTTAAGTTACTATAATTTTTCTATATATTATCTATTCCTATCTCTTTATATAGCTCTTATAGATTAAATATTTCTTATATATAGAGTTTAAGCCTATACTAAAATATTAGAATATATGGTATATATACGGAGCGTATATATTTACCGTAGCACTATAGTAAGCACGCATAATTTTTAACTGGTAAAGTTATTATCTTAAAAGTAACTGCTTTTACTAATCCTAGTATGCTTCTATGTATATACCTACTACTTATAAGGGACCTTTAACTTTTCCTTTATAAGCCTAGCTAGTATTTATATTTTCTTCTTATTGTTTATCTAAGACATAAGCTCTAGATGCAGCGTGCATATACTTTATATATATACCGTTAGTTTCTGCTCTATCTCTACCTCCTATATCTACTCTATAATATATCTTGCTTTATAAGTTAAAAAGCGCTTTATAAAGTTTTATTTAATATATACTAGGCAGAATATAAGCATATACTAAAGGTGTTTATCCTATTTATAGAATGGGTTAATTGTATATAGGTAATCTCTAAAGCCTATATATTATCAGCATATACTAGGTATATACTAGGCGTATACTTACCGCTAGCTTATTTATTATATATATTAACTATAGCAGTGTAAAGTCCAGTTCCATAAATATATATAAATTATATAGATGATTAAGCAGTATTACCTAAAACCTTAAATACTAGCTAAAATATCTTTATGTATATAGTATGTATTTCTAGGTTAAGAAAGGCATATACCTACACCTTAATTCCTGTTATAGGTATTAACTTATGTATAGTATATGCGTAGTATAGGACATGTATATACTTAGAATTCTCATCCTATCCTATAATTAAGAATAGATTTATTTTACCTTAAACCATCTTAAATAATAGGTCCATTTTGATACATATTACGTGTTAGAATGCCTTAGCTTACGCATACATACAGTATATAATAAGGAAATGCTTATTATTAAAGTTATAAATTGCCTAAATCTATTACCTGGTGTTCTCTTTATATTAATTAATAGAGAACTCGCGTAGTATACCTATTACGCTTAAGCTCTATATATACTTGGCGTATATCTAGCCTATACTTACCTATATATGCTATCCCCTCTAGGAATTATAGCATCCTTTCCTTTTAAATTAGAATAGTAATTTAATCCTTAATATTAAGACTACTATATACTATACATAGTGTCTGCGTCCTATACTTCCTATATAAAATATAGTACTGCGGTAATAGGATAAATTGACCTATATAATAGTAATTAGTTTTATTTGTATATACTATATATATATAGGGTATATATATAGTAAGGCTTAGGACTTTTACCTACCTTATTACTTTAACTATATTATTAATAAGGTTAATTAGTAGCTTTATTAGGTATAATAGATAATATATATAAGAATTCTGTGTAATAAGGCAAATATAAGGATACTATGCTATATTAATAGGAATAACGTAATCTACAAGCCTGTGGTACTAACAAGCCTATAGTACCACCCCACCAAAACCGCGACGCGTTTCCAACTACTACCATAATGGTAACACCACAACAGCAAGAAGCCTTGTATACGCAGGGCAGAGTTAATCTAGCTATTCAAGACCACAAGCAGGGCCATATTAAATCCTTTCAAGCCGCTGTGGCAATATATAATATGCCCCGAAGCACCGCTATACGACGCGTTGCCGGCATTAAACCGCAACGCGGTTCTATTGCACTAAATTACTGCCTTACACCAGCAGAAGAAGAAAGTCTTAAGCAGTGGATTCTATCGATGGATTGACACGGTATGCCACCTAGGAATCCGGCCGTAAAGCAGATAGCTAGTATCCTAATTGCTTAACGTGCTGGATCAACTACCCCACTCCCTATTAGCCAGAATTGGGTGCGAAATTTTATCAGCCGCCATAATAGTCTAAAATCGCAATATAACCGTAAGTATAACTATTAACGGGCTAAATGCGAAGATCCTACGCTTATTTGGGGCTGGTTTAAACGCGTCTAAGACACAAAAACACAGTATAGGATTCTGGATGAGGATATCTGGAATTTTAATAAAACTGGCTTCTAGATAGGTGTTATTGCAACCATAAAAGTTATTACTGGAACTAACTGTGCTGGTCGGCCTAAAATAATACAGCCAGGCAATTAAGAATGGATTACAATCATCAAAGCTATTAATGCCCTAGGGGTTACAATTCCGCCACTTATTATTTTTAAGGCAGTAATACACCAGGCTGCCTGGTATAAGAACAATATTATACCCCATAACTGGTTAATTGGTGTTAGTGATAACGGCTAGATAATAAATGAGATTGGCCTAACTTAGCTAATAAAGGTCTTTAACAAGTATACAAAGGATTATACGGTTAGCACACATTAGCTGCTAGTGCTAGATGGCCATAACAGCCACGTATTGCCTGAATTTGATCGGTTCTGCCTAGATTATCAGATAGTCGTCCTCTATATGCCAGCGTACTCGTTACATCTACTGCAGCCACTAGATGTAGGCTGTTTCTTAGCCCTTAAGCAATTATACAGAAGCCTTGTTGAACAGCTTATAGCCTGTGGCGTTAACCATATTAATAAACACAAATTCCTACCACTATATAGGCAGGCTAGGTAGGCAGCACTATATCAGAATAATATACAGGCAGGATTCGCAGCTATAGGCCTAGTTCCATATAGCCCTAATCGCGTACTATTACAGCTGCACACTAAATATCAGACGCCATCACCCTAACGTCGTCCACGATTAAATGCATCCTGGGCAGCTGAAACGCCCCATAATATTAGTAAACTATAACAGCAGACGGCCCTGCTAAGGCGCTATCTTAAACGGCGTACATATAGCCCACCAAGTCCAACAGAATAAGCCCTTGGCCAGCTTATTAAGGGGTGTGAAATGGCAATGGCAAGCGCCGTACTGCTTGCAAGTGAAAATGAGAAGCTATGTATGGAAAATCAGTGCCAGAAAAAGAAGAGGGCAAAGAAGCGCACGTATATAGCTAGGGGGGGTATTCTATCAGGATCAGAAGGTGCCTCTTGTGCACAAGCTACCCAAATTAGGCAGGAGGTGGCCATAGTAGAGGCAGTGGCCGAGCAACCGCGACGCGTAGTACGCAAGTGCAGCATGTGCAAATTAATAGAATATACAGCACGTACGTGCCCAAGACGTTAGATAAGCATATAGTAGATAGCTGCATCAAATATAGTTATTCGTGGTTGAAAAAGTGCTTCATTTTGCGTCGCGGTTTTGGTGGGGTAGTACCACAGGCTTATTGGTACCACAGGCTTGTAGATTACGTTATAGCAATCTAACTATGCACTATATATTTGGCCTACTATTCTACCTTAGCCTTATAGGTAGTCAAACCCTATATAGGCTTAGTATATATATGGCATATACACAATGTATACATTACCTACTATAATATTTTTACTTTAATATTGTATGTCTAATATAGGTATATTCTTGTTTAACTTCCTAAACTCCATGTTTAATAAATAAATAAAGGTATTAAATATCTACCCAGGTAGTTATCGGTAATATAGGCTAGGCAGTATACCATAGTTTAGTATTACTACTGCTAGAATAACTAATAAACTCTACCTATATATAATAAGTATATATCCCGCATATACTGGCTATATGCGTACTCTATACCAAAAAAACATTATTAGTCTACTTTTACTATATATACATTCTTATGTAATAAGGTAAATATACTGCCACTATAATTATAGAATACTATAGTAGTAGCTATATATTATAAGCATATGCCTAATATATATAGATAATGCTTACTTCTCTATGCTTTACTTAAGCTTTTTACTAATCTCTACTACCTAGTATAGACGACTACTACGCTTTCAGAGGTTGTTAATTAATTTAAGCTTAACCCTATTATATACGGAGCATATACGGAGTATATCCTTATAGGTGTACTCGCAGTGTCTAATACCACTATATTTAAACGCCTAATAAAATACTTTTCCACTTTCCCAATTATTGGTTTCTCTAAGGAAATATTATTATATAATCTTAGGGTTACCAGTTTAATAGAATAAAAATTAAATCTACTAGAGGTATAAATACAATATATGTTTAGTATATGCATTGCTTACCTTTAATATATACTGCTTAATAACCTTATATACTATTTCTTTATCTACATCTATAAACAGTAGAGGTGTTCCTATATATATAAAGTATGCAATTCCTTCTTTTCTGGTTGCTAGATATTCTGGCATTATAATATAGTCTATTACTTCTTAAACGACAACTTAATACTTGCTATTAGAGCTAATAAGTGCTCTATAGTCTTAAAGTGTACTCTAGCTATTCTAAGCATATATATAGCTTATACATAGAGTTATATATAGTCTTACCTTAGAGAGACCTATATAAAATAGAAGCTGCTGTTATATACTATCTTAACCCTTACCCTCCTTATCCTTCTTATCTTCAATATCCTCCCTGCCAATTATATTATCTTAAGAACTATTGTCTTTGTGTTTAATATTGGGTACGCTCTAGGGTACCTGCGTATACTTAGCATATGCGTAGCATATAGTTGTTATACTAACTAGTAGACCGTTTAGCCACCCTGCCAGTATAGTTTTTACTTATTATTGGTATAGCGAGGCACGTATAAATGCGCGTATATATATGTGTGTGTGTGCGTATGTGTATGTCCATATATCTGTGTACCTGCGTGCGTATGCGTAGCATATACTCTAGATATTTTGGTTTGTGCGGTCGCTTAATTTATATGTGGCTACCGATGCGCGTTCTGTATGGGTAAAAGTGTGACCCCGCCGACCTTTTTCCGGTGGCTCCATCGGTGACCCCGTTCAGCTTTTGCCGACCCCTATCGGTGACCCCGTTCAACTTTTCCGTGACCTTGCTCAGCTGCTGTCAGATAATCTGTATTCTCTAAAGGCGTGGGTCACGTGCACGAGTCACGTGCACGAAGACATGTCACTGAAGACACGTCAGATCAAGGTCAAAAAGACATAATATAAGATCATCAATCAATTAACCCATTTCATTAATAAACTCATCTATTTGAACTTTGTAATAGTTATAAGCCTAGTCCACTAACTTAAGAAGCTAGTCAGCTATTACTTAATTATTTAAAGAAATTCTACCTTATCGTCAGACTCTGACACCTCATTGTTAAGGACGTAGACTCTAACAGAAATCCTATCTTAAGTGTTATAGGACGATTCTGACACGAACCTTCTATGAGATTCTACGAGATTCCACATTAATCGTTATAGGACGACCCTGATGACAAGGATGATCCTGATAATAAGGACAATCCTAATAACAAAATACCATCTCAATTCCCTACCTGCCTATTAGTCAAAATGACTCCACCAATATTGAGTTCGTTAACCATGATCATCCTTAATAAACTAGAAGACTGGGAGTAATAGATCTGGCAACTACAAGCCCTAGTAGATAAATGGATTTGGGCCTATGTTAACCCAGATAATACAGTACCTTAACGAGCTCTACTACAAGAACTAGCCTATCTAGAAGTCACTAATTTTAATAAGAATGCAACCTTATATATATAGCTCTTAACGAATTAACAGAAAGCGTATAAGAATAGCAGACGATACTATAACTAGGATATAAAGTACTTCCTAAAATAGGAAGAGCATCTGTAATAGATATGCACCTAGATTACGTCTATAGTATTAATTTAGAAGAAGCTACTACTCGACCCTTCTCTTACAGTTAAGGAATAGCTGATTTGGTTAAAAGAAGACACTAAGCCTTTAAAGAACTTTATAATAAGGAAGGTATAACCGCAGTATATAGAGTTACTTAAAGGGCTTAAGCAGACAAAGGTTACCTAGTGGCTTGACCAATGGGAGCATGCGATAAAGATGGTAGAGAAGTATAATCTTCTATAGATAACTAATGGGATCTGGCTAATGGACCTTATAAATATAATACGACCTATAAGCGAACCCTATTTTGTTCTGTACACGAAGCAGGTAAATAATACCGAAAAGGCTCTCTTATTAGAATACCGTAAAGTAGTAATAGAGCTATAAGAAGCATTCTAAAACCTTTCTAAAGCCGTACCTATAACGGCAAGAGGGTGTGCATTTAATGTAGACTTTATAGGAGAGCCTAAAGAGGGTATCTCTATTGCTGCTAAAGTTTAAAAAGGAAAAGGGAATAGCTTATCTTATAGCCAAAAAAGGGTAGGTATAAATTTGACTAAAGAGATATCTTCTAAAAGGTTAAAGAACCTTAAATGCCTGGCATATAATATAAGGGGACATACCCTTCCTAACTATTGGTATCTATTTAAGAGTAAAAGGCCTGAGGGATTTAAAGCCGTAGGTATATGTATAAAAAGAGTGCTTATAAAGGTAGAGCAAGACAAGGATCTAGCTGCCTAAGTGGAATGACTTAAGCTTAAGGAATTAAAGGTCAATAAAGCTTAATAATAATAGGAGATAGTTAAGATTAAGGGAGAAGCTAATGCGATATTTCTAGAATTATATTACACCGGTTAACTCTATCTATTAAAGCTATTAACTATTCTTAACTTAGGAATTACTCTCTATATCTTTAATAACCTTTCTTGTTTTTATAATTTTAGGAAAGCTCTAAGATACAAATATATTATCGCCGGTAGCTTAGAAGTGCCTATACTAGGTTATGGCGATGTCACTATCTAGGTTATAAAACTAGACAAGAGTAAGGGAATTCTACATCTTAAGGACGTTGCCTTTTATATAGACTTTAATACGAATCTAGTATTGTTCCGTCTACTTTAAAAATAAGGGTTCTACTAGGATAATAAAGGAGATAATAATCTGCTAGTTTAGAAGGATGACACAATTCTATGTTAAATGGAAGAACGTTATAGATAACAGACTATTAAATATGTCCAACTAGGAAGTTTATTAGCGTTTAATATAAGCTGACTGCTACGCCGCTAACGGAAGCGTAGAGCATCGTTAAGAGACGCTTGTTTAGATTTGAAAGGTAATGCGTATTTATAGCATTTGTGTCTAGGTTATCTAGGACCTATAAGCCTTTATTATCTAGGTCTTAACGCCCTAGGAGTTAAGCTTTAAGGCCCTAAGATAATGGAATGTTAATACTACAGTCTTGCTAAAATTAAGTGTTAGGTCTTAAGAAGGTTTTTAAAATAGAATATTAATAAACCTTATCTTAACCTCTATATTGACTGGACTGACCTTAAGGAAGCGCATACTGGATTTATATAAGTTATGTTTATCTATAATACCTTCTTAGGAAAAACCTTTCCGTATTTTATAACGACGTATGGTAAGGAAAAGGAGACACTATAAGTGCTTAAAGATTTTATCTAATGGATTTGTCTGAGGTATAACCTTAAAGTTAATACTATTAGATTAGATAATAAGCTAGGGAGAAAGAAAACTTTTAAATAGCTACGGACTTAAGGGATTATATTTAAGCCTTTGGCGCTATATACCTAAGCTTAAAATGGTACCGCCGAACGCTTAGGGGGTGTGATTATTAAGAGAATATAAGTAATAAGAATTGCTGCTAAGCTACCGCATGATCTATAGAACGAGATTGTTAACTATATAGTCTACCTTTGAGATTAAACGCCATGAGAAAGCAATGGATGGAAATTACTATATAAGAGGTTCTATACCTACCTAGCTAATGGGTTAAGAAAGCCGTAACTAGCGCACCTGAAAGCCTACGGCTGTAGGGTGTACGCGATAATGTTAAATGCCTAGCTAAAGAAGAAAAGACTGAGTAAGCTAGATCTATAAGCTTATATTAGCTACCTTATTGGCTATAACTCTACTAATATCTATAGGATCTGGATCCTATATAAAGGTATCGTTATCTCTACTAGGGATGTTATCTTTGATAAGAAGACGTTCTTTGACAGAAAGTAAATAGATATCTTAAAGGATCTATACGCTGAATTAGATATACTGATTGAGAAGATTTAACTCCTTAATATCCTGACTAAGAATAAGGTTCTTCTGGAAGATGATAAAGAAATATTTAAACCGTTAATTTAAGAGGAAGACGACAATAACGTTAATAAGCTAGTTTAAACCTTTGATAAGTTAGTAGATTTTGAGCTTGTAAGAGCTCTTAAAGATATATACTATACACTACCTCTAATAGAAGAAGACGAAGAATCTCTATGTGCCTTTTACGTTGAGTATCCTACAAAGTTAGGTGTATAAGGTACTGATTAAAACGTCGCTTATTAAGTAGGAGATGCGTTTAATACTTAGGGGGTGTTTAATAACTTAGTTAAAGACTTGTTTAAGGAAGCCTGTAATAATAGGTTTAAAGACTTTGTTACTAAAAGAATTACGTTAGCCTATTAAGGCGCCTTTTTAGCAGGAAGGAAGTTTAACCTTAATAGTTAACTTAATAACAGTAAGCTAAAATTAGGTAGAATATGTAATGTTAGATTATATAGGAAGAACTTACCTCTACTACTTTAGTTAATCTATGACCTTAATATATATCCTTTTTAAGATTAGTTCTAAGAAGCTTAATAAACCTACCTCTAATCCTATTATTAAATAAGGTCGTTTTAAGAAATAGATAAGAAGTATATAAAGGGATAGTAGGTTCTTAGTTTAATATAGGTGTTCGTCTATAAGATGGATAAGTATGGATTTCTCTAGAAATGCAAGGCACGCTTAATAGTATATAGAAATTAATAGGCCCTAGGAGATCTACCTATAAGAGCTACTATATTAGCTAGTATAACCTTCTAAACCCTTATGGTAATTACCGCAAAATTTAACCTGGAGATAATATAGATAGATATAGTTAATGCGTTTGTCTATTGTGATCTTGATAAGGTTGTCTATATAAAGCTACCGCTAGGGTTTAATAAGGGAAAGATAGATAAAGTACTGCGCTTAAGAAAAGCCTTATATGGACTATAACGATTACTACTGTTATAGTAGAAGAATCTCACAAGCTTATTAAATGAATTGGGCTTTAAAGAGGTACCTTAGGAGCTGTATATTATGCTAAAAGGTAGAATAGTTGTCTTCTTCTATATTAACGATATTGTCTTCTGCTACTAAAAGATAGATAAGAAGAAAGCTTAAGAAGCAATTAAGGAGCTATATAAGGAATACTAGATAAGTATTCTTGGCAAGCTAAAATGGTTCCTAGGAATCTATATGCTATATAATTATAGCTAGAGGCTCCTATGGCTATTCTAGGAAGCCTATATTAAGAAGATAGCTAACTAGTATAAGATAAATCTTAGAGGGCGTCTTCTAGATACTCCTATAGTAGAATTAGAACTCCTTCCTATTAATTACTAATTAATCCATCCGACGCTTTTGTCCCCTAATATAGACCTACTAGTCCGTCCTATATCCCTACTAAGAGAAGCAGCTTCTACGATGCTATATTAGAGAAAAATGGGTTTAATACTTTATATAGCCACTATAACGCGTCCGGATATTGCTTTTATAGTATTATAGCTGGTAAGGTTTAATTAGAACCTAAGCTAAGAGTACTATTAAGCGGTAGATAGAGTAATCCAGTATCTATATAGTATAAGGAGTAGAGTAATCTACTATAAAGGAGATAAGGAAGGAACAAATAGTAGAGGGAGAGATAAAGGAATACGCGATAAAGGACAAGATAATGGAAGAGATAGTAGAGGTAAAGCGCAATTATTTATCTGTGCTAGTAATGTATTATTCGCGGACAACTCTGTTAACAGAAAGAGCTTGTAAGGATATATTATAAAGCTATTTAGGGGGCTAATTGCCTGGAGAGCAAATAAGTAGGGTATAGTAATAATGTTAAGTATAGAAGCTAAGTTGTTAGCCCTATTATAGACAGTAAAGGAAGCTATCTTTATTAGTAGGTTGTTTAAAGCAATAACGTTATGCCTAAATAAGCCCTTAATTATTAAATGTAATAATATACAGATGCTCTAACTAATTATAGAAGATATAGTAAAGTTAATTACAAAGCTCTAATATGTTAACATTTATTAACACTAGCTATGTTAGGAATATATAATAAGACAAGTATAATTTTAATAGACAGTAATAAAGGAGATAATTACTAATAGACTTATAAAGGCCCTACCTAAGTAGAGGTTTTAAAGCTTTATTAATATAATTAGAATAGTGGATATTAAGAAGCAGCTAGATAAGGAGAAGCAACTAGAGGACCTAAGGGACAGTATTAAAGTAAGACGGAAGGATTTAGATAAGATTACGGTTTAATTAACTCATTAACGGACACAAGAAGGTGGCTAGCTTTGACCTTAAAGAGCTTAAAGCTAAGGGGGTGTGTTAGATAATCTGTATTCTCTAAAGGCGTGGGTCACGTGCACGAGTCACGTGCACGAAGACATGTTACTGAAGACACGTCAGATCAAGGTCAAAAAGACACGATACAAGATCATCAATCAATCAACCCATTTCATCAATGAACTCATCTATTTGAACTTCGTGACAGCTGCACCCCGGTCACAAAGTTAAACTTAAAGTTCTGACCCCGTTGAACTTTCTGACCTCGCCGAGGTTTTCCGTGACCTTGCCGAGCTGCAACCCCGGTCGAACTCTGCATGCAATCTAGATAGACATCAACCGCATCTACTACATCACGAATCAATCTATATTCATCATCTGCATCATCTCTATCATCAATTGACCCCTCAAGACAGCTCCGCTGTGACCCTATGACCTCGTAATTCTAACAGTGGAGGGTTGGTGTTCCGAGCTTTAAAAACAGGGCGCAGTGACTCTTCCACTCATGAACTCCACTCATAACAGATAACAGACCCGCCTTCCGCCACTGTTCTCCCAAAATGCGAGTTAGGCCGGAAATGGCCCTAACACAACATCTGTATCTGATAAATGAACAGGATTGTCGGATAATTTTCCCTGTAACCCGCCACCTTTTGAAACCCCGCCAAATATTACCAGATAGTCCCCCTTACAATCTTCGAATGATTGATAACCAACAGTACCTACAACCTCAACGTGAGACGGATCTAACGTAAAGTTGTAATCTTGCGCCCATAAATACTCAGTCTTGCTGCCATTAAGCATTAATGCAAGGGTTAGAGCACTTTCGCAAATCGATAAGAGTGCATTCTTAGCATCCTTGAGTATGGCATTTCTTTCTGCATCCTGGAACGAACCACTGGGTATGAAAGGTGCAAGCTTCATCCAGATGTAATTATTCAGCTCTTGAGCTTTTTCTCGACGATTGAAAAGTTGACTATCCCACGCCTGACCAATCAAGCAAGTTCGAACGCGCCATTCCACTAGGTCGTCTAGAGATACTTCAAAAGGTTAGTCCAGTATTCCGCTGCGTACTGAGTGTTACACTGCTTACCAGTCTCTGAGGCACCTACACTACTGTAGAAAGCATTCAATTTGTTATCTGTCTCAACGTCGAACCCAAAATACAGGCTCTTCTTAGAAAAGCATTGCTTGTAAAGGGCTGACGCTACCACTCTCATCACCCAGAAGTCCTTCGCCTCATCGCTTAGGCAGGAATATTTGGTGTTTTTGAGAGACGCGTTGTGGTTCGTGCAGTACTTCTTGACAAGCTGGAAGATGTCGTATCGAAGCTTTCGAAATCCTTTCTGGATTTGATCGTCGTCAAATCCTGGCGACCTGAGACTAGACCCTAGTATCACTTCCTGTAGCTTCTTGAACTTGCTATCACTTTGATGGAGCTTTTGCGTCGTGAGTCTCTTCTCACTTTCGACTTTTAGAAGCTCTTGATCGCGACTTTTCTTCTCAGATTCGGCTGTTTGAAGCATTGCTTCGAGCTCCTTGATGCGGTCTCCCTGAGAAGCGATCCCGACGCTGCATTTGGCGGACGGGTCATCCTTTTGGATCTGACACAATTGCATTTAGTCGAATCCTTGCGTCATACGAGTGGACTCACCGTCGGTTGAGACGTCAGCTGATTCGCTTCTAGGGCGGGTTGAATATTTGCATCAATATCTTGTAGAAAACCGTTCAGTTCGTCTCGAAATACGGCAGCCACACCTTGAACTACGGCAGCCACATCTTGGCTATCGAGTCTTCCCGGACGCGGATCACGCTCATATCCGCTCTGATCTAGATCGCGGCTAGGACTGTTTAGATCTGGATCGGAGCTCCTTCTACGATGATACAGATACCTTATCCTCGGTTCTATAACCTGTCGAGGCCGACGGAGGTGATGCTCGCTCTCTCTCAACAAATATGCCATGCGCTCTTGGACTCTTGGCGTTGGGACAACGGATGCGAGAACGTAGTTGAAGAATGAGGTCATGTGGATGGGAATTCAAGGATCTCTAGGTTTAGATTGAACATTCTGAAGTAGAAGAGCAGGGTTGGTGTTAAATATACCTTTCTCCAGAACTCAGCCTTTCCAAAAGCAGCTGATCGTGTTTAATGATGCCAAGTGTCTGCCTGGGATAACCGGCGAAAGCTGCCATAATCAACTCCATTTTACAGCCAGAACTAGAATATCCTGAAGCAGAACCTTAGAATTTGCACGAATTGGATGCAATGAACTTGTGCAGGACTTGAAAATGTGTAGTTGTGGAGCGCCAACATCAGCCATCAATGAGGGATTTATGCACCAGTATATTTTTATACCTTAGGTCCAGATGCGCCTATATCTTGTTTTAAAGCACTTTTTAGTGGTTGATATATATTATTCTCAGCCTTCTTGATAAACATTTGCTTGTTCCGGAGACTTCATCATGCATGTTAGCGTATTCCAGCCTTACACCCTTTCACAAGACATCAACCCATGATTTGTCTAGCGTATTTGTAATGGCGTACGGCGTACGCATTTGAAAAAAGGGATAGGAGCTGGAGATATGATCCTGCCAGGTATGCGGGTGGTGCCACGGTCTGTTTCCTCCTCCAATCAAGCTCCCGTCCAGTGCTTTTATCAATATTCAATACTCTAACAGGCTACCGGTACTATGCCAAAACACCACTCTGTCTCCCCTGCGTACGACCTTGTTTCTATTGCGTATCAGCCTGTGTCAGTTACGTGTCAGTCTCCCCCTTTGTTTATTGTATACACCTTCCTCGCGTATATATAGAGTTTTTAGAGCTGCATTCCAAATCAAGTCACTAATTCAATTCACACACACTGCAAAGCTTACACGTGCCATTCTACCAATCTCCAAGTACCACATTCCCTACGGTCACTTGCTCAAAAGAAATAGAAGATGGGCCAAAGCACGAAAGAGCGTCTGTCCGAAACACTCGCAAATATCAACCTCCAAGACGATGATGGCTCTGATCGAATGGTCATTGCACTTGACTTTGGCACAACCTACAGCGGGTACGATCACGCACTCTCGATATCCCTCTTGGGCGCTGACTGACCTATCAGGATCGCATACGCTTTCTCTTCAAAACCTGAGGAAGTTCACTGTATCCAAGAGTGGCCGGGAAGCTCGAAGACCGTTCCCAAGTCACCCACGGTCCTCAAGTATACGAGCAAGAATAATTTTAAGTGGGGGTATGAACTGGATCGTACCGTCGAGGAGAAGATTGTAGGAATCAAACTCCTCCTCGATCCTCAGCAGAAGAGGCCCCTCTTTGACACGGCTGGAGCAGCGGCAACTAAGGCGGAGATTGCAAAGTTGGGAAAGCCACCTGCTAATATTGCAAGTGATTATATTGCTGCAATATACAAGCACGCGCTCAAAGTGATATCTGGAAAGGTACCAAAGGCGTACCTCGACATGCTCGACAAATACTTTGTCCTCTCGGTGCCAGCCGTTTGGTCGGACAAAGCCAAGGATACTACACTTCGAGTATGCATATTAAAGGTCTCTAGGACTTGAATATTGCACTAATAAACCCCCTTTAGGCCGCTCGAAACGCCGGAATATCCCCAGTAGAGCTGATCAAAGAGCCCGAGGCTGCAGCCATGTATACGCTACACTACCTCAAGCATCAAGGGCTAGAGGTACGAAAGCCATACGAGAAGCGTATCATCCTTGGTGATATACTGATTGAGTCTGTAGCTTGGAGATGCTATCACCATTTGTGACGCGGGTGGAGGGACAGTTGATCTTGTTTCATATGAGATCCTTAACCTCCATCCGCTTGAGTTAAAAGAGCTATGTCCACCAACTGGTAAGCTTCGGCGGAACATTCTCGTTGCCTCCACTTACAATAACTAGGCGGAATTGCAGGATCACTCATGATCAATAAGAGATTCGAGAACTGGGTTAAGGACATGGTTGGTGAACGAGTGTACCTTGACCTGAAAGAAACGGATGCCTATCGCCGCGCTATGAAGGACTTTGATGAGAACATTAAGCCTTCTTTCCAAGGAACAGGTGATGAGACTGCGTACGTGAACTTCCCAATGGCGAAAATCAAGGACAACCCGTCCAAGGGTATCACGGGAAACACGTTGACACTTACTACGTGAGTACGCTTTCCTGATCGAGGCAAATGTCAACAGCTCATTTGAACAGGAATGATTTGCGGGAAATTTTCCAGCCCGTTTTTGAGGAGATCGATAAGCTAGTAGCACAACAAGTCAACGAGGTACGAATCAAACGAATGTCATTGAACCATCCTAAGGGCGCAGCCATCAAGGTAAAGCAACTATGGTCAGATCGACTAGACCGTATTGGCGCTAACATGCCAGGCTATCTTTCTGGTCGGCGGATTTGGAGAGAGCTTGTTTCTCAAGGAAAGTCTTATTGCAAACCACACTGGAACACAGGTTATCCAACCCAACGGCGCGTAAGTGGCCTCCTTGAAACACTGATTTGATTACAGGAACTAATGATGGGTGTTCAGGTGGTCAGCGATCGTCAAGTAAGTTCGAACTGAAATTTGTACTGACACATCACTAAGCTTTCGATATAGAGGAGCTGCTTTGAGCAAACTGCCACATCAGGTCGCCGTGCTTTCTAGCGTAGCAGAACGTCACTACGGCGTTACTTGTCGGGCACTGTACGACGAAAAGGAAGACCAGGGGAGGAAGAAGACCTGGGATAGCTATGAGGGCATTTACCGCGTAGAAAAGATGACATGGTTCATAAACAAGGCAAGCTTATCTAGGATCTGACGCTTGGATGAAGTTCTGACTGGGCCCTAGTTCGATGACCTTGAACGCGACCGGTCCATTCCCATGTTGTTCTATCGAACATTCGACCTCGAAATGAGTCCCGATGACTACCAAATTGACGAAAATCTTGAAATGTGCTCGACAGATGTTGCCCCGGTCTACCCTACCAGTGGTAAGTCCTCAAGGAATATATTCAGATAAAGTAAGCTAATATTTCTAGCCATTCATAGTAACTGCAAGCTCCATGTGGACCTCAGCAACGTCTCGAAAGATCAGTTTAAGAAGGTTTCAGGATCTAGTAGAAACTATTTGAAGCTGAATTATAAGCTTTTGGTGAGGATTGAGGGCGCTCGGATGGCTTTCTCGTTTGAGTGCGGAGGGAAGGAGTATGCCAGTATTAAAGCTGATTTTGGGAAGTAAGGAGAACTCGACTATAGATGCTAATGTCGAGCATCGTGGGTTAATGCTTGTCTATCTTCTGTAGTATGCGATAATTGGGAAACCGCTTGTTATTTAATAAGACCCCATCTTACGGTGGAAAGGATGATTATTTAAAGCTTTAGTGTGGTTGAATTAGTCGGTTTGGTTTTATTTTTGAGGTAGCTGTCACTCTTTGTCGAACTGGATCGGATTTCCTTACCACCATCTTAATATTGGCTTCAAGCCTAGAACCCTATGTCTCAATACCCCGCTCCTTACCTCGTATGTCTCCTCGTATGTCTCATCGAATGTCTCATCGAATGCCTAAATACTTGTTTCCATTACAGAATGACGACGTAGTCGTCATTCTATTTACAACCTATTTGTCGCCTATCTGGTGTATATATAGAGGCTCTAGAGCCCTCTTTAATAGACAGAGTTCTTATACCTAATTGTCCGTTCGACAGTTATAAGCCCAGGCCGACTACTGCATCATCTTTAATTCTAAAGCCTTTATTCCAATTAATTATCATCTTAATTATAGACAACTATAATAATAAACTCTCAATAAGAAACCAAACCTGTTATTATATTATCCGTTATCCTTATAAGCCCAAATAATTAGGATAAATAGATTAAGGTTATTAAGTTAAAAGTTAATAATTGTCTCTGGGAGTATATTAACCTATTAATACCTAAGACCAATCTGCCAAAGCTTAAAGAACCTATTTAAGCCTTACCTAAGGATGCTAATAGCTGGGGGAAGATAAAGCTTATAGAGCTAGATAAAGAGGAGAAAAAGGGGCTCTATACGTTTAAAGCCGACTATAGAAATAATATAAAGCTATACAGAAAACAGCTGTTAGCTCTTAATACGTTGCGCAGCTATATCCTAAGCTCTATCTTACGTACCTACCTCATCTATATATTTAAATGTATAACCACCTATAATGTCTTAGTGTCTCTTAAGAAGAGAATTACTTTAACTAATAATGCTAAAAGGCTTTAAGTAGCTACCTAGTATATAAAGCTTAAGAAAGCCCCTTAGAACTAGAACTTTAAGGTCTAGTTAGAGGAGTAGGAGAAGGTATATACTAAGTGTAAGAAGCTAGATCTACCTAAGGTAAATAGTAACCAATTAGTAAGAGATTGTTACAGGACTGCCCGCGACACGCGCTACGCTAGACGCGTAGCTTTCCTTTCCTTATTTGATATCGCTTGGCAGATAGTTTATCCGCCCCGATTGCCCCTATATAGATTCGCCCGCAGCTGCATTCTTGTTAAGCTCTCCACATAACGTATACAGACCAGCAGAAGACGGAAGCAGCGGACCCGTGACGAGGAGGGTAACGGCGATTCCCGCAACAAGAAATCAGGTGGTAGCTGGAGACTTTAACAAGGCAGGGCTGCGGACTGCAATAGAAAAAGGAGGTCCAGCCGGTTACAGCAAGATAATGGAGTGGACACTCAGCAGCCAGCCGGTGCTGAATGACATAAACGTTCCAACAAGGAAAGGGAGGACGCTAGACTTTGCGATGTTAAGCATCCCAGGAGCAGCTGTGTGGGTGGACTATAAGGCCAACTGCAGCTCAGATTACTTACTACTGTGGATTATAGTACCTAAATCTAAGCCAGTTAGGGAGAGGGAAGTGGACACAAGGAGGATTAACCTAGAAAAGTTCGCGAAATTCTATAGGAAATTTGTGGCTATAGAAGGGATAACACTAGAAGCAGAGGCAAGGGAGTTCCAGGAATACCTAAGTTAAACAACTAAAGAAGCCGGGAGAAAGAAACCTAGAGGAATAGTACCGGCACCTTAGTGGAATAACAAACTTAGAGAGGCTAAGAAGGAGTACATCTACGCAAAGAACTTAAGGTTGGCTAAAGTGGGACTAACTAGAGCACTTGCAAACCTAAGGAAGAAGCTAAAGAGAGCTAAAAAAGAGTATTGGCTGAAGCAGATAGAAGGAGCCACTACTATAAGCGAAGTGTAGAGAATTACAGGGTGGAGGAATAAGGTGGGGTTATTCCAAGCGCCTAGGCTAAAGGGGCACAAAAAGAAATTAGTAGAAAAGCAAATTATGGAGATAACAAGAATGCTCCTTGTATATAAAAGTGATATAAGAGAAGAGGTTAAAGTAGGCAACTAGAGCAAGGTATGGGAGTTACTAACGGAATAGGAGGTTAAGAGGGTAATAGTAGGGGTTAATACAACGGCACCTAGGGTGGATGGGATCACAGTACTGGTACTAAAGGCGGTGTGGGACAAGAAGGGTACTAAGATCTATAAAATATTTAACGGAGTCCTAGTAAGAGGGGTGCACCCCTTTAAAAAAGCTAAGGTGGTCCTGCTATAGAAAGCAGGAAGGAACCTAAGCACAGTAAAAGGGTAGAGGCCTATCTCCCTGCTATTAGTGCTAGGAAAGGGACTAAAGAGAGCCGTGGCTATAAGGCTAGGACAGTAAGGCCTTAAGGAAGGATAGTTTAGGAACCTCTAAGTAGGAGGGATCCTGGGAAGATTGGCGGTTAACCTAGTAAGGTATGTCCTACACTAAGTTAATAAAGAAAGAAAACAAGGATAATGCACCGCAATGGTTTTAATGGACGTAAAGGGCACCTTTAACGGAGTCCAGCTAGAAAAACTATACCGGAGCATGGTTGAGACAAGGGTACTAGGTTACGTGGCGGCCTAGGCGGCAGATATATGCAGAGGGAGACTTGCCTTCTTAAGGTAAGGGCAAGACAAAGGGAACCTATTAGAAGTGGACAACGGGATCCCATAAGGATCACCAGCATTACCAGTACTGTTTGCAATCCTGCTAGCATCCGTATTCCAAGGACACTATAACAGGTATGGGTACGCAGATGATATAGCGGTGACGGCAAGTGGCTATACGGCTAAGGAAGCTGCCGCGAAAGTTAAGAAAAAAGTAAAAAAGGTAATTAAAGAGCTAGAAGACAAGGGACTTAAGGTAAAAAAGAAGAAAACTAAGTTTATTGTCTTTAGGAGCAGAAGGAAACCTAAGTAAAGGGCATCTATTACTATATAAGGCGAAAGGGTAGAAGCCGCAGACACTATAAGGTATCTGGGGGTATACCTAGACAGACAGCTCAACTTCAAAGAGCATATTAAAATAAGATATGTGAAGACTGGAAGCGCATTAGCACTTATCTAAAATATAGCTAACACCCAAAACGGCTTATCCGTAAAAGGGTGTAGGTAGATTATTAAGGCAGTAGTAGAACCGTCCCTATTTTATAGGTTAGAGGTCTAGTAGAAAGGTTTAATAGTAAACAGGCAACTAAGAGCCGTCAAAGGCGTGTACCTATTAAGACATATAGACAGAGCACTTAGGGCTGCATATAAGGCAGCCTTGCCAGTGTATAAGACAACCCTAACGCTAGTAATTAAGTACAAGCTGGAAGTACTAAACGCCAAAGCTAAAGCAGAAGAACTCTAATACGCGGACTCCCTAAGGATGGGCTAATTACTAAGGAATTACCCCCTAAAAGGAAGGACAATAGTTAATTAAAGGCTGGGCCATAAAACCCAGCTAAAATAAGTATATAAGTATCTACACCTACAAAGAGAACCAGCCCTGCTGGAAGTAGTGAGGAAAGTAAATATAATAAGAAGGAAAGTTAATATAACGTTAGAGGAGCACAAGGCAAGCTACCTCCAGATAACCGAAAATAACTATAAAGGGTATGTCCTGTCAGTAGAGACACCGGCAGGCATAGTAGGGACATATATAATCCAAAACCATATAGGGAGGATTATAAAATAAGGCTCCGTATACCTAGGCCCTAAAGCAATAAGGGAAGACGGAGTAATAATAGCAATAAGGGAGGTGTACAAGAACGCCCCTAAAGGGACATGGAACTTCACGGTTTATATAAGAGACCCCAGAGCTGCGCAAGTGGGAGAAGGGAGGGCTGTCCTAACTATAAGCACCAGAGCAGCTTAAAAAGTCAGGAACTTAACCACAACAAGGCAGTGGGGGGTTAAGTACCTATAGGAGTGCCCAGACTACGCCAAGGCAGTATAGGTAATACTAGACTGGAAAAGAAAAGATAAATGCTACGCCACATAGAGATGGCTAAAAAAGTTCGTCTTTAAAAGGAAGAAAGAGAGACTTAAGTAGGAGTAGGAGGAACAAAGGCCTAGGTCCTACTGGGAACTAGGACTGGAGTTTAAAAGTCCCTATACGGTAATTAAGAATAGGGAAATCACGGGCTATCTAATAGCCCTAAGATCCGGTTACAGAAACTTTTAGAAATACCATAAAAGGTTCCATTATAACACCTATCTTAAATACATATACAGTTTAAGAAAGTTAAAGAAACACCTACTATTTTGCACGCAAGCAAATAGAAAGTTAGATAGACTTATCCAACATATTAAAAAGAGAAAGGTTAGCCTTAGTAAATTTGCACATCTGTGCATAAGGGGCCTAAAGACTCTAGCTAAATGGTTAGAGGAAATAAAGTATTACTAGATAAGCTAAACAGGGATCTAAAGGCAAACTATAGAATAAAGACACGGGAATCTAATTTAGGTTTTAGGTGTTAGTAAAGGATAAGCGGGACGGGGATTTCTTACTCCTACTTTTCATTTAATATTGGAAACAGGTACTAGATAAGTTGCGTTTCTCTCTAGATAAAGGGAACCTTAGGGAACCTAAATGCTTTGTAGAGAAGCAGAGTGTAGTTTAACCTAGGGCTAGCCTAGAAAGGTGTATTCTGTCGTGGCACGCGGGCGCGGCCAAGGCCGCTGCGTGCCACTAGAAATACACGGTCCAATGGCCTAGCGGCCGCCGCGGACATTAAATAAATTTCTCTCTCTCTCTCTGTTAAGCTCTCCAGCAATCCTTTTAAGTCTTCATGACAGCCATACGTAGCTATCAATTCCACGAATCTGATGCTTGTTCATCTAGCGTTCGCATATAATACATCGTCATCGTGACAGAGATTTTGAATATATAGTTAATTTAATTACACTAAGCTGGTCTAAATATTAGAAGAACTAGCTTAAGAGGCTTAAGTAGAAGGAGAAAACGCTTCCTAGTTTCTTTAATCTGGTTAAAATCTACTAAAATTACTGTTATATGGAGCTCGCCTAAAAGGGCAAACCCTTGTAAGGATTCTTTACAGCTACCTTTAAGGACAAGTTAAGCAAGTTACCGAATTTAAAGCCTAAATTATTAGCAGATAAGTAAAAGAAGAAAGGGCGACTACTGCTAGAGTGCCTATACAGAAAGCGTTACTACTTTAATAAATGCTGGTATATTATAGAGTCGATTCCTTGCCTATTATAGTTTAAACTAAGTAATAAAATTTAGAAGAAGGTGGATAAGAAGATAGCTAATATAATGCCAGAAATTAAGGCTTGTATTAAGCAAATTAAAAAAGATAATTAAGTTAATAAATAGTTAAAGGATAGCAACTAGTAGAGCTCTAAAGAGCCCAACAGAGGCTTTGCAGTTTATTAAGTAGGAGCCTATAATATAGCTTCTAATTCTAAGCTTTATAACAGTGTTATTCTTAACTAAGGAACTGACATACACGTTATTAACGATTAAGCTAGATTTATTAGCAATATTAAGCCTACCTTAGACCAAATCTACACGGGCTTGTATATAGAAGAAATTATAGGCTATGGTACAGCTATAGTTATAATTAACCACCTAAAAGGGAAGAGATAGATATAGCTCTTAAGAGCAGCCTTTATACTAGGCTTTTATATAAACCTAGTATGCCTTTAAAAGCTTAATAATAAAGGCGTCTATTAGAATAATAAAGAGAATATTCTCTTCTATGGCAATAATAAGATATATACCCGCTATAGCTACCACTATAGTTAGAAAACTATTAAATATAATAAGCTAAAGAGAGACTTACCGGAGGCTTTCTTTATAACTTAATTATTAAAGCAACTAGTAAAATATTTATTAAAGCCTCTACTAAATTAGGCAGAAGGCTATATATAGCACTAGCAATTAGGCCATGTAGAAAAAGAAGTAATTAAGCAACTACCTTAGTTAGTAACGGGCGTAATTCTAAAAGGCCTAACAATAGTAGAATATAAATTATGTGGAGTAAGCAAAGCTTATAAAGTAATATCTAGAAAAGTACTAACTCTATTAACGGTTCCCTTCTATAGAATTTACCTTAATTTAATACCCGGAATAATTATATTTAATGGCAATAAGTACGTGGTATACTTCCTTAATAACGTGATATAAATAAATAAGGTAGATATAATGGTAAAGAAGTCGTTCCTTACCTAAAAAGTTATTATATACTATAATGTTATTAAACAACAATACAGCTTTAAGGTAGCCATAATCCGTATAAATAGAGAGATATCTCTTGGAGATAAGTTTAAGGATTAGATAGCTAAATAAGGAATTACTTTTAAAAAATTAGCACCTAATACTTAATTGCAGAACGGTCTAGCAGAGCAATTTAGCGGGGTAATTATATAGAAGGCTTAATATATAAAAATTAAGGCTTATCTACTAGAAGAACTAACTCTAGAAGCCTATAAAGCAGCTACCTATTTACTTAATTAGACGCCTAGTAAAAGACTTAGGTAGTAGATACTGTTTAAGAAAATCTAGTTAGCAATAGGTATAATATTACTAAAACCTAATATAGGATACCTATAAGCCTATAGCTATAGGGCCTATCCTCTTAAATATAATATTCTATGCCTAAATAAGCTCGCGCTAAGGGCCTATATAGGATATCTAATAGGGTATAATTTAACAAATATCTTCTAAATCTATATTCTAAGTTAGAAGAAAGTTATTAGAATAAGAGATATAAAGTTTAATAAGCAGTTACTCTATAATAACTTACAGCCAGATCTAGCAAATGTACTCTAAGTAAGAACTAACTAAATATTGGAAATTATTAATATCTATTAAATAGAGAATCTTTAAGACGAATTAGAATTGTTATCTAATAAAAGTAATAAGATTTAAGATGAAACTAAAGGAAGATAACAGGTGGATTCTAGTGGAAATTAAGAGGAGCCTAATACTAAGAATAGTAAGTAACAAGATTTAAGCTCTAAAGATGACTTAACTTTAGGGCTTCCTACCCTAAATAAGACACCAGAACCTAACTTACCAAAGCCTCTACTACTATCCTTAAATACCTTAGTAAAGAAGCTGTACTATATTATAGTTCTAACTAATAAAGCTAAGCTAAAGAAGAAGATTAATGGTAATATAGGAGAGCAAAACGTGGTTAAAGGAAAGAGACTTAAAGGTCTATATAGGTTTCCTTACTAACGTTACTAATAACTAAAGCCTTCTAGCTTAAAGATTAGCCTTTAATATAGGGCTTACATTTTATGAGAAGCTGTACTATAATTAGCTTCTACTACTGCCTAGGAATTAAAAGGAGCTTTAAAGACATTAATATAAGGAAGAATTTGTAGCTGCTGCCAAAAAGGAATACGCAGACCTTTAAAATTAAGGAACGTTCTACATTGTTAATAAGACGATCTATATTAAGACTGTGCCTATTATCTAGGTATTTACCTATAAGACTAATATTAATAGATATCTAATAAGGTTTAAGGCTCGTCTTTATATAAGAGGTAATTTATAAGAGTTAGTATATAAGGACACGTATGTCGTAACTTTGGTAGTAAGATTATTTAAAGCCTTAATGGCTATTATTGCAATATTTAACCTAGATTGCTGGCAGGGTAATACCATTAATATATTTATAAACAGCAAGATTAACAAGGTTGTGTATATTAAGTGTCTAAATAGATTTCTAATTAAGGGCAGGTGCCTACTACTTTAATAGGCGCTCTACGGATTGTGATAATTACCTCTACTATAGCATAGCGACTTAACTACAATACTAAAAAAGAAAGGCTTAAAGCTAGTGGCGGAGGAGCCTTGCCTATATCACAATAATTAGCTAATAGTCTTCTTCTATATTAATAATATTACAGTCGCCTATAAAAAGAAAGACCTACCTAAGCTTAAAATATTTAAAGAGCACTTTATAAAAAAGTATAAAATAAAAGACCTAGGTAACCTTACCTAGTTCTTAGGAATTTAAATAATATATAACTAAGAAAATAGGAAGCTTTGGCTTAGCTAGGACTTCTATATTAATAAAATTGCGACTAGCTTTAAGGTAAAGGATTATTATAAGATATATATACTAATAGGCCTTAAGGAACTTAACCTTAATCTAGAATAAGCCTCTAAGTAGGACATCTATCTCTATTAAAGGAAAGTCGGATCTATATAATATGCAGCAAGTATTACTTATCTAGATATAGCGAGAACTATAAGCAATCTATTAAAGTTTTTATAAAATCTGTTACTAACTTATAACGCAGCTGCTATAAAAGTAGCTGTCTATCTCCATTAATTAAAGACCCTTATAATTAAGTACTTAAAGGAGAACCTTATAAACCAAATCTTTATAAGGGTAAGCGACGTATCTTTTAGAGATAATCCAGTCAGCAGAAAAAGCACAGAAGGCTACCTATTTACCTTATTTAAAGAACTAATTAACTGGCGGTTAACTAAGCAAAAATTAGTAATAAAATTAAGTATAGAGGCAGAGCTTTTAGCTTTATCACATACAGCTACCAAGTTGATTTAGTGGTAGTAATTCTTTAAAGAAGTTGGATTTAACACCTATAAGAAGCAAGTAATCTACTACAACAATATACAGATAATATAACTCCTTACTAAAAGCAACGCTAAGCTTAATACTAAGCTCTAATACGTTAATATCTATTACTACTAGCTCCGCTAGGAAGTTTATAAAGGAAGGATTAATATTAAATAGGTCCCTACTGCGGATATAATAGTAGACGGCTTAATAAAGGCTCTGCCTTATTAAAAGCATAAGATGTTTATTTAATAATTGAACCTTATTAACATTAAGGATCTAATTTAATTTAATTTAGATAATATTTGGGCAAGGTAACTATATAAAGAATTTCTTTAACTTAACACCAAATTACTATTATAACTTTTTAGGTACTTTACAGCAGCCTAGAAGGCTCTGTGCGGCTAAGGGGGTATATTAAACTGGATTGGATTTCCTTACTACCATCTTAATATTGGCTTTAAGCCTAGAACCCTATATCTCAATACCTCGCTCCTTACCTCGTATGTCTCCTTATATGTCTTATCGAATATCTTATTAAATGTCTAAATACTTGTTTCCATTACAGAATAATAACGTAGTTATTATTCTATTTACAACCTATTTGTTACCTATCTAGTGTATATATAGAGGCTCTAGAGCCCTCTTTAATAGACAGAGTTCTTATACCTAATTGTCTGTTCGACACTCTTTGTGAGTTATTATATTAGTATATCTTTGTATTATTCAATGCGCTTTAATACTTATTCCATAGAATTAAAGCCCGCATTCCATTACTTTATTATTTCCGATCTCAAAATTATAGCGTAGTGAATCTTTAGGAATCCTCTTAAACGGAACAAGCACTTAAACTGAGAATTATATTTGTCATAGTATACTACACATCCGGTCACCGTTTCAGAAAAGGTAGAGCCGAATGCAAATACATTGGCCTCAATTGTAACGAAGTTAAGGCTGACCAGTAGTCTCGACAGTCGGACCAGCGCTAGACGATCTAGGCACGCTCGTCGCAGGCGCAGAGCTCGCAGGCGTCGACGAAGCACTGGTTCGGGAAATCGTAATCGGGACACCCGCATTCGCACAATTACCCTCAAGCGTCTCAATAGCCTTCTCCTGGTCAGCGGGAGCAGGGCAACCTTCTTGGACACATGGCGTAACAGTTAGGAGTAAGCTAATCAGCCTTAAAATCGGTACAGCCATTTTAATACTGTTGGTTGCGAAATATCGGGAACTCGCTAAGAGCCACGACGCGCGCATCTACCCCCACCATTAAAACAATATACCCCCTATAACCCTACTAATACAGTTCCAATATATATAAATAAGGGCTTATTTTATAGCTTTACTTTAAGGCTATAAAATAAAGTTTTTTTTATATAATTTAAAGCTAAATTAGTAAAGCTAGAAGTCTCCGCCATATTATGCACGCCGACACTAAATGCACAGTCTCCCACTAAAATTCAGAGATTAAATTTTAAAGCTTTTCGCACTACAAATTAATTGAATTTATATAAAAATAAGGTGATATATATTTTTGACGTCGCTCTATTAATCTAGATTAATACTATAGTCATCTAAGTATTTTGGGCGTCGCTTTATGCGTCGTGGGCAACTACCTGCTAGTAAGGCTACCCTATCTTTTATAGGCCCTGCATCAACCCCTACAAAGCTATCTTCATCTAATACTATTTTAATCCTCTTCTCCTTAGTATTTCGTATAGATTTCCTAGTATTAGCAGTCTTCTTATAAGCTTCTCTTGTAATCCCGGCTTCTTTTTTAGCGAGCTTTTTAGCCTACGCATTCTCTTCCTGCTAAATCTTCTTATTTTAAGTAATAATACGCTGCTTTTCTTCCTTTGCTAGTTAACGCTAGATCTTCTTATCAGCCTTTATTACTTATTCTTGTTTTTTTGTGTTTTCCTACTCTTCTATAAGGTCCCTAGCTTACTATACCTTAAGAAGTAGAAGATTATACTACTATCCTTAGTATAAGCAAGCTGTCGAAATAAGGGTTTCTGCCGCTAGCGCTTTTTTTGCTTATACTTTAGGGCTTATTAATAGCCTTAGGTCCTTAATTTAAGTAGAATATTTGTCGTAGCAAGGTTCTAAATCGTCTTAATAAGCTCCTTTCCTCTAGTATTAAAAGCGTTAGTAACCACCTCCTTAAGCTTTTTTTAATCTTCTTCTAATCTTATACGGTAAGGATTAACTTTAAAGACTTACTAGAAGAAAGGCGCTTTTGCTTAGGGGCTTCCTTTAGTAGGAATTTATCTAGAATAATATTAGTGTCACGGAACCCGACCACAGGGGCCTCTATAGGAGAGCCCCGTGCTCTCGCGTACACCTTGCGTATAGCTTACGTTAGCTACGCGTAGGTATATCACCTCCTTACGCCCTCGACCCTTACGATCGATCGCGCAACGTCTTATAGACTCCTTAAATACATACATTCTGTAGCCATTGCCCCCGTCCCGTGACATTACGTTGCGCCTTTTTTCTATTACTAACGCTCAGCCTATAACCAATTCTACATCTCCATGATATTATAGGCGCTGCTAAAAGCAGCGTATCTCCTACTTTATACTTTTAAAGAACTGACAATAGTAAGACAAAATTCCTTACTAGCCACTATATTAAACTTAAAGAACAATCTAATACCTATATTAAACCCACAACGCCAATTAATCCTAGGAGGATTTAATTTACTAGCCCTAGCCTTAACCCCTAAAGGGAAGCCTAGTAGTTTAAAAGACTATAATAATCTTAATAAGGTGGGTATTAATAATATCTTATCTTTTATTAACTATATAACTACAGATAAATAAGCTAAAGGGCTACTACCCATTAAGATTAAGATACAAGACGCTAAGATTTTTATAAAAATAGTAGCATAAGAACCTAATAAGTACTACCGCCTTCTATAGAACTACCATCTAAAGCTTATATAAGCTAAGATGCGTACTACCTAAAATTATAATATTATCTAAGACCTATAAGCTTATAAGGCGCTCGCTAATAATATATACTAAGAGATTAAAGACGACCTCCGTGTGTTTAAATGTAACATTTAATAATTAAAGAAGGCCAAGATTATACTTATTGCTATAGTTACTAAAAGAGAAGGTATAATTAAATACCTATAATCTTAGCTTAATAAGTACATTTATAACAATACTAGATACCCCTTTACTGTATATAACGCCACCTAAGTCTCTACGCCCCTGGCAACCTTACCTACTTAACACTTAATAGAGGGCCAGCGCTAAGTAGCTTTACCTAATAGAAACCCCTACTATAGCGGTAATAATAAAAGCTATAATAGCTAAACCAAAACTGCCACTATAGGGTCTAATATATACTATCCTAATCCCCTAATTTTCTAGGGTAACTGTAAGGAATATAGCTACTAGAAGATATAAATCCGTAAAAAAACTAACCTAGAATACCTACCTTTTCCCTATAGAAGATATTAAGATTAGCTATATTATTAGGCGAATAAAGGGTATCCTATTTAATAGGCTCTTTACTTAATAGGAAACTAGCAGTTTCTAAAAGTGGTAGTTTTACTAGGAAGTTCTTAAGGACCTTAACTAAATATACCGCGACTATAACCTAGTGGCCACTAGCTAAGCCAAACTATATGCCCTAAAGATAAGTCCCGCTAAATTATTTAATAAGTTTTATATTAAATTCTAGGAATACACTAAAGTCCTTACCTAAGATAATGCTAAAGACTAGGAAGATCTTCTTAAAAAAGTTACTTATTGCCTTAGTTACGCAGCCGCTAGTTATAATTATAATAATATTTATAATATAGTAGCAGTCCTATAGAAAATTAAATAACGGCTAAACTAGATTGCTACTGTAAATCTTTACCTAAAGACCTTTCTATAGAAGCCCTCTAGATCTACTAAACTACTAATGCCTACTACCCTAAGCAATACTACTAGTCCTAATATTAACCTCTCTATACTAACCTTCCTATAGAAGCTACTAGACAGAGAACGTAAGCTACTTTAGAAGCTAAGGCGTTGCTATAAATGCCGTTAAGAAGGCTATTATAGCTATAGCCTAAACTACCTAATAGCTAGGTTTAGCGGCTGCCGCCTAATACCTAACTTAGTACCTTAAACACTAAATATATTGCTATATATCACTACTGTATAAAATAAAAACATGGTAATAGTGGTAGAGTTAGATATAGAAATGGAAAACGCTAAGTCCTAGCCTAAGTTATAGGTTGGGATGCCCTAATAATAAGGAGATCTATATATCGGCCTGCTTAATAGATAACTTAGTAAAAATAAATAGATAGAAATAGATAGTTCTACCTATAATAGGAATTACTACTAAAAAATAATATAAAAGCCGTTTTATAATTAATTGCGGAGCTACTAATAAATTTATAAATACCTAATTTGTGCGCACTTATAACCTACTTATTTTACCCCTTACTAAAGCCCGCGCCCTATAACTTGCTAATAGTAGTTATACCGTATAGAAGATTACCTATATAGTATAACTCTACCTAAATATAAACGGACACTAGGAAGAGCTTTAGGCCTATATTATACTATTTACTAACTACCCTATTAACCTTAGAATAAACTAGCTTAAATAATATAACCCTACTATTAACTAAAAAAAGAGAAAAGTAACCTTTAACTTTAAATACTATAGAGAGACTTGCCTAGGGTATGGTCTAGCTGCCTCTATCTACTCCCTAGGATATTAACCTAAAGAACCCCTTATTACCCCACCTATAACTAACTGCTACTATATAAGTGCCGCGGCCTTCTACTATATAGTATATAGGAAAGGCTAAACCATTACTACAGCCTTCTAATTATAATTATATAAGCTTAATAAAGAATAGGACTATGTCCTCTATAGTAATAGGATAGATATAGTTAACCTTTTAAAAAATAATACCCCCGTAGAACTCTACAGACTTTTACCTTTAGACTTTAAGAAGTTTATAAAGCTTAAAAAAGGATTTACTAATAAGGACCTCCGCAAGCTCCTCCCTAAGAGGTACTATAGCTTTATTAATATATGCTTATAAAAGAGCGCAGATATACTCCCCCCATATTAACCTAATAACTATACTATTAATATTAAATAAGGAAAAACGCTACCCTATAAGAGACCCTACCTAATATTAAAAGACGAACTTCTAGTTATTAAAAAGTATATTAACAAGCACCTTAATAAAGGGTTTATTTATCCTAGTATATCCCTAGCAGCCGCCCTTATCCTCCTTACTAAGAAGCTAGGAGGAGGTATTTAGTTCTATATTAACTATAAAGGACTTAATACTATTATAGTTAAAAACCGATACTCTATACCGCTTATATATAAGACTCTTAAGCGGCTTAGCTAAACTAAAATCTATATTAAGCTTAATATTATTGCCGCCTTTAACCACCTCTAAATATAAAAAGGTAATAAATAAAAAACCGCATTTACATCGCGCTTTAGCTAATTTAAATATACTATTATGCCCTTTAGCGTATATAACGGCCTAGGCAGTTTTTAAAGCTATATTAATAACGCCTTATAGGACTACCTCAATAACTTCTGCTCTGTGTACCTAAATAATATACTTATTTATAGTAATAACCCCTTTAAGCATACTAAATACGTTTAAAAGGTCCTATAGCGCCTTAGGGATATAGGACTTTACATTAATTTAAAGAAGTGTAAATTCTTAGTTACAGAAGTAAAATACCTTAGACTAATTATTACTACTAAGGGTATTTATATAGACCCTAAGAAAGTATATATAATTACTAAATAGTAAACCCCTAACTATATTAAGGACGTATAAGCCTTTCTTAGTTTTGCTAACTTCTATTAGAAATTTATATATAACTTCTTAGGTATTATAGTACTATTTATAGCAATAATGCAAACAAAGGGCCTTTCTATAAAAGGAAGAAAAATATATCTATATTTTATCTAGACGCCTAAATATAAAAAGGCGTTCTAAGACCTTAAAGATGTCTTTATTAAAGCACCTATTTTAGCTTACTTTATACTAGGACAACAACTCTATCTTAAGACTAACTTCTTAGACTATATTAACGCAGGCGTTCTCTCTTAGATAGGTAATAACGGCCTCCTCTACCTAGTTGCATTCTACTTGTCTAAGCTTATACTATAAGAATATAACTATAAGATCTATAATAAAGAACTTCTTATAATTATATAAGCGTTTAAGGAATTCTAACCAGAACTCTTCTTAGCAGAACCTAACTAGCTAACTAAAGTCCTTACAGATTATTATAACCTTAAGTACTTTATAACTATAAAGTAACTAAATTAATACTAGGTATGCTGGAATAAGTTCTTCTCTAGTTTTAACTTTAAAATTATATATAGGCTAGGAGTATAAGGTACTAAGCCTAATAGCCTAATACGTTATTTGTAAGACCTTCCTTAGTTAGAAGATAACCCCTAAAATTAATTCTAATAATAGATAATCCTAAAAGTATAAAACTTGGCCCTAGGTATACTACCCAAGATAGAACTAACTATACCTTAGCTTTACACCATAGAACTAAAGTTACCCCCTAAAATTAATAAGCTTATTACCGCAGCATATAACACCTTTATTAACCTATTACTATATTAACTAATTACTATAAAAACCGCTAGCACCTATATGCTGCCTATTAACCTCTAAAGCTTAGGCTAGATTAATATAACGGCCTTAGAAGTAAAAGAGAATAGGCTCTATTACAGAGGCCGTCTATTTATCCCTAACTTAAAAGACTTATAATAGTAACTAATCTAAATAACCCATAACCTCTAGTTAAGCGGCCACTTAGGTAAAAGAGAAACCTATAAGCTCCTTAGCTGATACTACTTCTAGCTTAAAATAATAGACTTAGTTAAACGCTTTATAGGCGCCTACTATAGTTATAAGCGTGCTAAAGCATTTTATATAAAGTATTAAGGATTACTATATCCTCTACTAGTACCTATACGCTAATAGGTAGATATAGCTATAGATTTCATTGTTAACCTACTACCTTATAAATAATATAGCCGAACCTATAAGAACATCCTTACAATAATATACCAACTTATAAAAGAACGCCACTATATCCTAACTAAAGGCGTAGCTATTAGCGATGTTGCTAACGCCTTTCTCTATAAAGTTTACTAACTATACAGGTTACCTAACTCTATTACGTCTAACTAAGGTATATAATTTAACTCTAATGTATAGAGGCAAATCTGCTAATACCTTAGTATCTCTATTAAGATATCTATATCCTTTTACTCTTAAACCGCTAAATAACTAGAAAACGCTAACGTTAGTATAGAGGCGTACTTATAATAGGTAGTTGCCTATAGTTAGGATAACTAGGTAGACCACCTTCCGCTAGGTAAATTTGTAGTAAATAACTACGTTTTAACTACTATAGGACTTACCCCGTTCTTTATAAATAAAGGCTATTACCTATAATCTGGTATAAAGCCACCAGAGCCTATTAATAAGAAACTGCTATATAGAAAACGCCTTAATATACTACTTACTAATTAGTATATAGACTGTATAAAAGATCTACTTAACTACTATAAAGGAGAGATGGCTTAGGCCTAAGTAAAGTAAGCTTACTTTACCAACCGCTACAAAACACTACTACTTAAGATGCGTGTTGGCGACTAGGTATAGTTAGATATATATAATATCTCCACGCAGAGGCCTATAAAGTCACTTAATTATAAGAACCTTGGCCCCTACTAGATTAAACAAGTTATTAATAGGGGAGCCGTATATAAACTAGAGCTTTTGCCTACCTTAGCCACCTATAGAGTGTAGCCCGTATTTTACCTATGGCTACTATACCTTTACTAGCCTAACACTCTACTAGGACAAATATAGCCTAAACCCCTACTAGTATTAATCTAAGATAAGAACAAAGATAAGAACTATAAGAAGTGGACTATTAAACAAATTATTAACTCTAAATACTTTAGCAAAGGTAGAGGATGGCGGCTTTACTATAAAGCTACCTATATAGGATTTGATATAGATTAGCCAGAATGGTAACTATAGGAAGACTTTAAAAACGTAAAAGATCTAATTAGTAATTTCTACTACGTAAACCTATAGAAACTAGGCCTAAGCAAAGATTTTATACCTAATCCCCTATAGGAGCCGTTACAGCTAAATCGTTATATATTACCGTTATGTAACTACTCTAATAAGATGTCTAGGAACTTTAACCGCCGGTTAAAGTTGTCTAATTAGTTAGATTCTAGACGCTAAGAAGAAACTAGCTAATTAGGATTTTCTATCCCTGGGATGGAAAATCGCTATTAGCTTGCTTGCTACTAGCGCCTTAGTAACCCCCTTACATCTTACTAAGTCTTTAACAGTCTCCTTCCCCTTTATAGCTTAGTACCTTTATATAGTAGCAACCTATAAGCTTTAAGTTAGAAGTATTTATGTAAGCCCATTATACCTATAATAATATCTCTTCTTCTTCTCTATACCCTAAGCATTCTCCCTATATATATATAGTAACCACAGTGTTTCTAGAGCTCCGCCTTAATAGGAGGGGGGGTAGTATTATAGAGCCTAACCATAAGGGCCTCTATAGAAGAGCCCCATGCTCTTGCGTATACCTTGCGTATAGCTTACGTTAGCTATGCGTAGGTATATCACCTCCTTACGCCCTTAACCCTTACGATTAATCGCGTAACGTTTTATAGACTCCTAAAATATATACGTTCTGTAGCCATTGCCCCCATCCCATAACAATTAGGCTTAAAAGGGAATAGCCTAGTCTTTTTAAACCCGCTTTTAATATTCTTTTTAGTAAAGAAGCGCTTATATACCTTCCAAAACAGCTAAAAGGAGTCCCTTTTAGTAAATTAATAGAAGCCCTCACTTTTATACTAAAATTAGTTTAACTTCTAACTATATGCTTACGCTAGGAGTTAAAATAAAAAGATATTTAGGGGCTGTAATCTATGCGTTATATAAGGTGGAAATACAGCTAGGAGAATCCTATAAAAGTGGTAATAGTTAATAAACCTTATATTAACCTGCGATCTATAACTATCTAGAATTAGTAGTCTCTAGTCCCTTCTATTGCGGGCCTTTATCTTAGTTTTATAATTAAATAAAGTCGTTAACTAAGAGTAGTCTAAATTATTATTTGTTTAACCTGTTAATAAGCTACTAAAGAAGTAAAAGGCCTCTTTTAGATTATAATCTTAAAGCTAGGTGTCTTGGATATTGCTAGATATAGTTTAATAGATAAGAGTGGGCGATAGACTTAATCCATTAGCGTAAATCGTCGCTATTATAGTAATCCACTCTCTATTACTATTCTATACTATATGCTTAATCCTTCTTGTTTTAAAAGCCTTTTTAATAAAGATCCTTTTGGCTTTCTAAAGGAAGCCAATAAGAAAGCCTTTTTTATCTATATTATACAAGTTGTTACGGCGCTGGTGGAAAACGGTAGATTGTGGTAGACAGTTGCAGACAGTTTCAGATAGTTGCAGTTACGTGACTCGAGGGCCGTATAAAACTTTAAGCGGCACTACTATCCTTCTCCTTTCCTTTCTCTAGCTTTGGATTCTCGTTTATAGACAATCCAATTGTATAGGCTTGCGCGCCCCTCTTGCTGTACTTGTGCCTTAATTAACTAAGTCGCTAATATTATCTAAAGCTCGTCTACCCTTTCTTTCTAAGAAGGAATTTAAATATATTTACGGACTAAGAATAGGACAAGGACATAGGAATAGACCTAAAGGATATTACTAGAATAGAACGGGACCCTAAGGATAGGACGGAACTAAAAAAAATATATAAATAGAATATAAACCCTAAAAATAGGATATATATAGACCAAAACCCCTAGAAAATAAATAAACACTAGAAATTACCTAATACCCCTACTACTATACTAAGAAACACAGTAGCTAGTAAAGCCGCTGTAGGACCTGCAAATACCTCTAATAATAAAATAGTCGCCATTTTAACCCCCTAGGAAGAACTTACAGTAGCTAATACTAAAATTAAACGGCTTTAAGAGCTACTTAAAACTAGAGACACCCCTATACCTAGTAAGGAGTTATTAGATACTTAGAGACTTGCTATAGTCCTTAAGGCCCTAGTATAATGCATAGTATTAGTATCGTTGCGGTCCGCGAAGGTCGTAGACCCCCTATTACTTATAGACGGAACTAACCCTATATTTAATAATTAGAAGCTTTAACTGCAAAATAAGCTTAAAGTTAATACGGACTACTTCCCTACTACTTAAGCTAAGATGGCCTATATCTTCGGCCGTATTGGTAGGGATATATAGATGTATTGTCACGGAACCCGACCGTAGGGGCCTCCATAGGAGAACCCCGTGCTCTCGCGTACACCTCGCGTACAGCTTATGTCAGCTACGCGAGGGTATATCACCTCCTTACGCCCTCGACCCTTACGATCGATCGCGCAACGTCTTATAGACTCCCCAAATACATACGCTTTGTAGCCATTGCCCGCGTTCCATAACATTATATTACGCCTTTTTCTTCACCAACGCTCAGCCTATAACTAATTCTACGTCTCTATAATACCGTAGACGCTACTAGAAGCAGCGTGTCCACGAGTTACCTTACTTCGTACTCCTAGAGAATTAATAATAGTAAGATAAAATTCCTTACTAGCTACTATGTTAAACTTAAAGAACAATCTAATGCCTATATTAAAACCATAACACTAATTAGTCCTAGAAGGATTTAATTTATTAGCCCTAGCCTTAACCCCTAAAGGGAAGCCTAGTGGCTTAAAAAACTATAATAACTATAAGGGGGATATTAACAATGTCTTATCCTTTATTAACTATACAACCACGGATAAATAAGCTGAAGGGCTACTACCTATTAAGATTAAGATATAAGACGCTAAGATGTTTATAAAAATGGTAGTACAAGAACCCGATAAATACTACTGCCTTTTATAGAACTACTATCTAAAGCTTATATAAGCTGAGATACGTACTGCCTAAGATTACAATATTATCTAAGACCTATAAGCTTGTAAGGCGCTCGCAGATAATATATGCCAAGAGATTAAAGACGACCTCCGCGTGTCTAAACGCGACATCCAACAACTAAAGAAGGCTGAGATTATACTTATTGCTACGTGTTACGGCACTGGCAAATTGCCGTCAGATTGCCGTAAACTGCTATCACGTGATGGCAAGTTGCGGCAAGTTGCCATCACGTGACTAGAAGATTGTATATAACTTTAAGCGGTGCTTCCATTCTTCTTGTTTCCTTTCTTTAGCTTTAGATCCTCGTTTATAGACAATCCAATTGTATAGGCTTGCGCGACCCTCTTGCCGTGCTTGTGCCTTAATTAACCAAGTTGCTAACATTATCTAAAGCTCGTCACTACTCTTTCTTCCTAAAAAGGAACTTAAATATATCCATAAGGCTATAAATAGGACAAGGATATAGAATAGGACCCTAAGGACATTACTAGGACCATAAGGACAGGATAGACCCCTAAGAACTAAAAGAATATAAATAGAACGCAAAACCTAAGAATAGGACACGCATAGACTAGAACCCCTAGGAAATAAACAAACACCGGAAATTACCTAATACTTCTACCACCATGCCAAGAAATATAGTAGCTAGTAAAGCTGCTGTAGGACCCGCAAATACCTCTAATAGTAAAATAGTTGCCGTCTTAACCCCCCAGGAAGAGCTTGCAGTAGCTAATACTAAAATTAAACAGCTTTAAGAGCTGCTTAAAACCAGAGACACCCCTACACCTAGCAAGGAGTTATTAAATACCTAGAGACTTGCTACAGTCCTTAAGGCCTTAGCCCAATATATAGTATTAGCATTGTTATGGTCCGCGAAGGTTGCGGATCCTCTGTTGCTTATAGATGGAACTAACCCTATATTTAGTAATTAGAAGCTTTAACTGCAAGATAAACTTAAAGTAAATGCGGACTACTTCCCTACTACTTAAGCTAAAATGGCCTATGTCTTCGGCTGTACCGGCGGTAACGCATAGACGCATCTACGTCCGCGATACGCCTAGGACTTGGCAGACCCCTTCCTCTCTAGAGAAGAGATAATTAACTACCTTTTCCATTTATAAAGACCCCTTTAAGATACAGAACGCCCGCCTTAATTATAAAGCCCTTAATATAAAAACGATGGAGACCTTTTTAGCCTTCTAGACCCGCTTTCTGTACCTAGTTAGCCAAGCCTAAATCCCCTATAAAGACCTAATACCAGACCTCTTTGACAAGCTTACCCTAGACCTACAGCGCGCCATACTGCTAGTTTTTACTACTATATAGACGCTAAAGGTACTTACAGACCACTGCCTAGCTATTAACTAAGGCCTCTGTTAAATTAAGGCACGAAATAAGCGGTATAAAGCTAGAAACTCTTTAAACCAGACTGCAAGCAATATAAGAACAGCCAATAGTGCCCTAGTACGGGCCGCAACTCCTACAGCACTAACTATTTAGCCCGCTGTTAATCTAGCAACTAGTTATATAGCTAGTCCTACTATAGGCCCAGTATAGACTTGGCCTATATATAGTAACCCCTATAAATAAGCCCTTAGTAATTAAGGAGTCTGCTTCTTGTATAGCTAGAAAAACTACTTTATAAAAGACTACCTGTCTGAATAAGGTTCTGTAATATAGTAGATACGGTTGCTTGTTATCTCAGTTAACTCATCCGCTTCGCCGAGGAATTTGAGGAGGCGGCTACCCCCTGCCCCGGCCCGCGCCATAGGAACTTATAAGCTAATCAAACGGTCGCTCTAACTCATGGGTACTTATTAGCCAATAGAACGCCGCGCTACACCCTACTACCCCTGCCACCCTAATTCCTCTGCGAAGCGTCTAAGAGATTATAGGCGCGATTTGTAAAGGCAGGCCACCTGCCTAGTAGATAACGGTTGTATCACCTTTAACGCGGTATATCGCCCCCTAATATACCACCGCTTAGCTCGCCGATACCTCTATTTAAAAGCCCTCCTCTCGCTCTATAGAATCCATCCGCAATAGAGCCTAATTGTGCCCCTAATGTTTCTATAAACGTCTCTACAAACATCTGTACAAACGCCTACACAAACGCCTACACGAACGCCTATATGAACGCCTACACGAACGCCTACACGAATGCCTACGCGAACGCCTACACGAGCGCCTATATAAAGCCGTTTATAAGGCCTTTAAAAACAAGCCTAAATACAACTTCTATATACTAAGACTACAATC